>OLOO01000342.1_pt1 | contig 47095 bp, 34 predicted proteins | sample 1672621 | NCBI WGS metagenome assembly OLOO01 (sample SAMEA3136706, study PRJEB25190) | human gut metagenome | biome: human gut; feature: human-associated habitat; material: faeces | place: Austria | collected 2013 | reverse complement strand
CAGATTAACAAACATCCGTAAAAACTATTTGAATCAGACCATATCTGAGATCGTAAATCGAAAGCCAAGATTTATTTGTATTGAAGATCTGAATGTCAGCGGAATGATGAAAAATAGACATTTATCCAAAGCAGTACAGGAACAAGGATTTTTTTGGTTTAGAAAACAGCTTGAATACAAATGCAATGATAAAGGGATCCAGCTTATTGTGGCTGATCGGTTTTATCCATCATCAAAGCTTTGCAGCTGCTGTGGAAACATCAAAAAAGATTTGAAGTTATCTGACAGGGTTTATAGATGTGAATGTGGGAATATGATTGACAGAGATTTCCAGGCATCTATAAATCTCAAGGCTTATGGAGAACGATTTGCAAGCTAACACTGAAACGTTAATGCAAATATGTACGGATACGTTAGTCCGGAATTTACGCCTATGGAGAGTACAAGAACTTGTGAGTAGATAGATATTTATATCATCAAAAGCATACTCGTTGAAATAGGAATGAAACATGGAAGTTTATAACTTTTTATAAGTTTTCAGTAACGGTGGAATGATGATAGAATTTCAGTGTGATTATGCAGAAGGCGCCCATCCGAAGATTCTGGAGCGCCTGGTTGAGACAAACATGGATCAAACTCCAGGGTATGGTCTGGATCCTTATTGTGACGAGGCAAGACGTTTGATCCGTAAGGCCTGTGGCCGCGAAGATATTGATGTGCAGTTTTTAGTCGGAGGAACACAGACCAATACGACCATTATCTGCACTGCTCTTCGGCCATATCAGGGGGTGCTGACAGCAGCAAGCGGCCATATCAATGTTCATGAATCGGGAGCGATTGAGGCAACAGGACATAAAGTGCTGGCTCTGCCTTGCGATCATGCAGGAAAGATAACAGCTGAACAGATTAAAGCAGCCTATGAAGCACATATGAATGATGGCAGCTCAGAGCATATGGTTCAGCCGGGAATGGTATATATTTCCAATCCTACTGAGAATGGAACGATTTATTATAAGCAGGAACTGGAAGCAATCAGTCATGTCTGCCATGAATGCGGTATGCCATTATTCCTGGATGGTGCCCGCCTCGGTTATGGTCTGATGGCAGCAGATAATGATGTAACATTGGAAGACATTGCGAGATTGTGTGATGTTTTCTATATTGGCGGTACAAAAGTCGGTGCGTTGTTTGGTGAGGCTGTCGTGATAACGAATCCTTCCATTAGTAAAGATTTCCGCTATATGATCAAACAGCGCGGCGGCATGCTGGCAAAAGGACGGCTTCTTGGTATTCAGTTCCAGACGCTTTTTGAGGATGGACTTTACTGGCAGATTTCCAGACATGCCATTGATATGGCTATGAAACTCAAAAAAGCATTCCAGGCGTGCGGTTATGGCTTTTATGTGGAGAATTCAACAAATCAGCAGCTGCCTGTTTTGCCGGATGCTGTTCTTGAAAAATTAGCCGGGAAGTACAGTTATTCTTTCTGGGAGAAAACAGATGAGAGCCATAGTGCCGTGCGATTCTGCACAAGCTGGGCTACAAAGGAAGAAAATGTGGATGCCTTGATTGCGGATCTCAACCAAATCAGATCACAGATGATGTAAAGTTAATGTAAAATCTGCAAAGTACAGATGACTTTGTAATAATTTTGAAATAATTTAGAAATACACTTGAAATAGGCGCCCGAAAATGCTATAATTATGCACAGATGGGTTTTTATATACGATATATCGTGGAGGAACCCTATTATTATTGAGATTGAAACAGCGTTTTGGAAGGAGTATTTCATGAAACACGGTTTAAAGAGATTTACCAGATGTGTTCTGGTTGCTGCGCTCAGCGTTTCACTTGCAGTTCCGACAATGGCGGCAACGAAGTCAGAAGTCCAGAGCCAGATAGAGAATTTGAAGAACCAGCAGAGCGAACTTGAGTCGCAGCTTGCATCATTGAAGAAGAATAAGTCAGATACAGAGTCCTATATTTCTGAACTGGACAGTAAGATCAAGACATATCTTGCACAGTTAGAGGAAGTATCCGCACAGCTTGAGCAGACAGAGTCTGAGATCAGCATTACGCAGGACAACCTGGCACAGGCCAAGGAAGATGAGAAGACACAGTATACAGCATTGAAGGCACGTATCAAGGCCATGTATGAATCCGGAGACGATGATTATCTCCAGATGCTGCTTGGTTCGGGCGATTTGAAGACAATGTTGAACAATCAGGAGTATATTTCCAAGATCAATGAGTATGACCACAATCTTCTTGTGAGTCTCCAGAATATCAGAGATCAGATTGCAGCATACGAAGCTCAGCTCGAAGAGCAGAAGGAGCTTCAGGAAGCTCAGAAGGAACAGTATGAAGTAGAGAAGGAATCTCTTGAGAAGATCGTTGCACAGAAGGAAGAAGAACTGGTTGCTATTGGTTCCGATATTGATTCTGTCAACTCTGATATTTCTTCTACACAGGAAGAGATTGATGCTGAGAACAGCCTGCTTCAGCAGATTGTTGAGCAGGAACGTAAGGCAGCAGAAGAAGCAGCACGCAAGAAGGCTGCAGAGGAAGCAGCCAAGAAGAAAGCGGCAGAAGAAGCTGCTGCTAAGAAGAAGGCAGATGAAGAAGCTGCGAAATACAACAGCTCCAGTTCATCCAGCAGTTCAAGCTCCAGCTCAAGCAGCTCATCCAGCAGTTCGAACTCCAGTAGTTCCAACGATTCATATTATGATGACAGCTCCAGCAGTTCCAGTTCATCCAGCTCAAGTACAGGTATGATCTGGCCTGTGGGCAGTTCATCCATCACTTCTTACTTTGGTTACAGAAGTTCACCGACTGCAGGTGCATCTTCTTACCATAGAGGTCTGGATATCGGCGCTTCAGCAGGTTCATCCATTTGGGCTGCAGCAAGCGGTACTGTTATAACTGCCAGCTACAACAGTGCGATGGGTAATTACATAGTTATCAGCCATGGAAATGGTGTCTGCACTGTTTATGAACATTGCAGTGCTTTATATGTCAGTGTTGGTCAGTCCGTATCACAGGGTGAGACAATCGCAGCCGTAGGTTCTACAGGTATTTCTACCGGTGCACATCTTCATTTTGGTGTGACTGTAGGTGGAGATTATGTGAACCCTCTGTATTATGTAAGTCCATAATTGAATAGTGAATAGAGAAAGGGATTCGAGATTATTCGAATCCCTTTTGTGACTAAAATGCCCCGGGATGATCATAATCCCAGGGCATATTTTTATGTAATAGGAAATTCCGAGGAATTCCCTATTACATAAAAAGGCACTAACGCGCCTGTGATGCGCACTCGCGCGAAGATGCAGATTGTCGCAAGCGACCGCGCTCGGCGCGAGAATGTGCCAAAGCACATTCTTTTTTACTTTATAAGATACTTTCTCTATTCCGACATCAAATCCATCCGCCGTCCAGCCGGATGATCTGACCGGTCAGGTAACTGTGCTTTTGGGCTAAATCCAGAACAAGTTCAGCCACTTCCTCAGGACGACCGAAACGACCGGAAGGGATTTCCTCGGTTAAAGCAATGCGATCTGCTTCCGATAGGAAAGCGTTCATTTCGGTATCAATGGCTCCGCAGGCAACGGCATTGACCTGAATATTGCTTGGGGCCAGCTCTTTGGCCAGGGCCTGGGTGAAGGCATTGATGCCGCCTTTTGTTGCGGAATAAGCCACTTCACAGGATGCGCCGCAGCAGCCCCATACGGAAGAAATATTGATGATCTTGCCGGAATGTTCATGGACCATACCCGGTACGGCCAGTCGGCAGCTGTTAAAAACGGATGTCAGGTTGGTGTTGACAATGCGCTGCCAGTCATCCGGTGACATATCAGTTAATAAACCGATATAAGAGATACCGGCATTGTTGACAAGGACATCAATATGATGAAAACGTGCAATGGTCTCAGAAATCATGGCTTCCAGCTGATGGTAGTCGCCGGTATCGCCGGTGAAAATAAGACAATCGGTGTGATATTGGCTGATGATCAGCTGCTGCAGATCTTCAAGCAGCTGTGTGTTTTGCCGACAGCAGAGGGCAAGCTGATAGCCGGCGGCTGCAAAACGGATGGCGATGGCACGCCCGATTCCTCTTGAGGCACCGGTTATAAAAACGGTTTTGTTCGGTATCATGATAAAAACTCCAATGCTATTTCAGTGCTTTCTTGAGCACTTCAGATATTTCGTTGATCTTGGTTTCACGTTCACGGTCATCTGCGTGAAGAACACAACATTTTAAATGGGCATCAAGAATTTCGATATTGACCTTTTTCAGAATGGCAATGGTAGCCATAATCTGATTGGAAATGTCGATGCAGTATTTGTCATCATCGATCATCTTGTTCAGACCGTCAATCTGTCCCTTTGCTGTATTGAGCAGCCTTTTAATATTCTGCTGTTCTGCTTTCATGGCGAGCTCCTTTCGTTGGGCACCCTCCAGGGGTGTCTGTATTAATTATTATTCTAGCATTTTTATGAGTATGATTCAATGTCAAGCTGCATGTTTTTTTCAATAAGGGGCATTGACTTTTATTTTTATTAGGTATAGAATAAAAATGACCCCAGGGGGGTGGGGTAACATGACGGTATGAGACATTTCAGGTTTCATGTGGAATGGTTCGCTTATTTTGGGTAAAACTACTATATTATTTTTAGTATAATTTGCAGATCTGATCGTTTGCGAATACGAGAGAGAATGGAGGATAGAGATTCATGCAGCAATTTATTGTGACAGGTATGAGCTGTGCAGCCTGCAGTGCCCGTGTGGAGAAAGCTGTCTCGAAGGTGGAGGGGGTTACCTCCTGTTCAGTCAGTCTTTTGACTAATTCCATGGGTGTGGAAGGGACGGCTGCTGATCAGGCGATTATTCAGGCAGTGGAAGCGGCCGGTTATGGAGCCTCCGTGAAGGGTGAGGCGGCAGAGCATTCAGGGGCTTCATCGATGGCAGCTGAGGAGGAGATGCTGAAGGATCATGACACACCGGTTCTGAAACGGAGACTTCTGGCATCTCTGGGATTTTTGATTGTACTGATGTATTTTTCCATGGGACACATGATGTGGGGATGGCCGCTGCCGGCATTTTTTGAGAACAACCATATAGCCATGGGGCTTGTTCAGCTGCTGTTGACAGGGATTGTCATGGTCATCAATCAGAAGTTTTTCATCAGTGGCTTTACAAGTCTTGCGCATCGTGCCCCGAATATGGATACGCTGGTGGCTCTTGGCTCTACGGCGGCTTTTGGATACAGTACGTATGCGTTATTTGCCATGACAGATGCTCAGGTGAAGGGCGATATGGAGATGGTCATGCATTATATGCATGAGTTCTATTTTGAATCTGCAGCCATGATTTTGACACTGATCACAGTGGGCAAGATGCTGGAGGCACGCTCAAAGGGCAAGACAACAGATGCACTCAAAGGGCTGATGAAACTGGCTTCGAAGACAGCGGTTGTGGAACGGAATGGTCAGGAAGTTACTGTTCCGATTGAGCAGGTGAAGAAAGGAGATATATTCCTTGTACGTCCGGGAGAGAATGTGCCGGTGGATGGTGTGATCCTGGAAGGAACCAGTGCTTTGAATGAGGCGGCTTTGACAGGTGAAAGCATTCCTGTGGACAAGAAGCCGGGGGATGTCGTATCGGCTGCAACCTTGAATCAGTCAGGATTTATCCGCTGTGAGGCCACCCGTGTCGGTGAAGATACCACATTATCCCAGATTATCCAGATGGTCAGTGATGCAGCGGCGACAAAGGCGCCGATTGCCAAGATCGCAGATAAGGTCTCAGGTGTTTTTGTACCGGCGGTGATCACCATTGCAGTTATTACGATGATCGTGTGGCTGCTGGCAGGAGAAAGTGTCGGTTTTGCTTTGGCGAGAGGCATTTCGGTACTGGTTATCAGCTGTCCGTGTGCCCTTGGTCTTGCCACACCGGTGGCGATTATGGTGGGCAATGGTATGGGTGCCAAGAATGGTATCCTCTTTAAGACAGCTGTTTCACTGGAAGAGACAGGCAAGGTTCAAATTGTTGCCCTGGATAAGACAGGTACCATCACCAACGGTGAACCGGTTGTTACAGATATGGTTCCTGCGGAGGGTGTGACAGAAGAATCATTGCTTGCGTTGGCAGCCAGCCTTGAGAAACGCAGCGAACATCCGTTGGCAAAGGCAATTTTGAAATATGTCGGAGAACAGCAGCTGATTGTAGAAGACGTTTCTGAGTTTGAAGCACTTCCGGGCAATGGACTGACAGCTGTCAGAAATGGTGTCAAATTGGCCGGCGGCAATTATGCATTTATCAGAACCCAGACGGAAGTGTCAGAGGATTTGCTGAAACAGTCAGAGGTATTGGCGGAACAGGGGAAGACACCGATGTTTTTCGCAGAGAATGGCAGATTGGCCGGCATAATTGCCGTTGCAGATACCATGAAGGAAGACAGCAGACAGGCTGTCAGTGAACTTCGGAATATGGGCATCCGGGTTGTGATGCTGACCGGTGACAATGAGAGAACAGCCAGAGCCATCGGTGCACAAGCCGGTGTGGATGATGTGATTGCCGGTGTGCTTCCGGATGGTAAAGAGAGTGTGATCCGAAAGTTGCAGCAATATGGCAAGGTAGCGATGGTGGGGGATGGTATCAACGATGCGCCTGCATTGACAAGAGCTGATATGGGTATCGCCATCGGTGCCGGTACGGATGTGGCCATTGATGCTGCTGATGTGGTGCTGATGAAGAGCCGGCTCAGTGATGTGGCAACCGCTGTTCGTCTGAGCCGTGCAACCTTAAGAAATATTCATGAGAATCTTTTCTGGGCATTTTTCTACAACGTGATCGGTATTCCGCTGGCAGCAGGTGTGTGGATCCCGATTTTCGGATGGACATTAAACCCGATGTTCGGTGCGGCGGCCATGAGCTTGTCCAGCTTCTGTGTTGTCACCAATGCACTGCGCTTGAACCTTTTTAACATGCATGATGCAAAAAAGGACAAAAAGTTGAAAAATCCTGCTATAATAAAAGAACTGGTGGATAACAATAAAACCAATCATAATCAAGAAAATAAGGAGATAGGAACAATGAAGAAAACAATGAAAATCGAAGGTATGATGTGTGGTCACTGTGAAGCAACTGTCAAGAAAGCACTGGAAGGCCTTGATGGCGTGACATCTGCGGAAGTCAGCCATGAAGCAGGTACAGCAGTCGTAGAACTCTCAGCAGACGTAGCAGATGACGTTCTGAAGAAAACAGTCGAAGATAAAGACTACAAAGTAACAGCCATTAACTAGTCCAACCTTTAAAGTCATCCAATTGAGGTTCCAATGAAAATTCATCACAGGCTCGTTTATATTGACAGGGGTTTGTGTGAAAAGGTTCATTTGGAACCTCATTTTGACATTCACCATATTTATCACAAAATAATTACGAATTATGTAATATTTGTGAAATAATATTGCAATATTTATGATTTTCTGGTATAGTGTACAGGAACTGTTCTTTGAAAAGCAATTGTGATTATAGACAAAAAACAATAGTAAAATTGGTGATTTTCATGATTCACTCCTTTAAATCGTAATATTGTTGTAATTCAAAGAGAAAAAAGCATAGGTTTTAAAGAAAAATATATGAAAAATATATAAAAAACACTTTATTTTTTGGTTGATGTGCTTTATTATAATAATAAGAGTATATGACAATAGATTACGGGAAGGTAGGGAGAATTGCATTATGATTTCAAATCAGATTTTACAGAATACGATTGAAGGGCTGAAAGCGATTACCAGAATAGATTTATGCGTGATGGATATTGAAGGAAAGGTACTTGCTTCTACATTTTCCAATGCTGAGGATTATGAAAAGTTTGTGTTGGAATTTGTCAATTCACCGGCAGACAGTCAGGTTTTGCAAGGGTTTCAGTTTTTCAAGGTTTTTGATGAGCATCAGCTGGAGTTTATTATTCTGGCAAGAGGAGACAGTGATGATGTCTATATGATCGGCAAGGTGGCGTCTTTCCAGATCCAGAATCTGCTGGTGGCCTACAAGGAACGTTTCGACAAGGACAACTTTATCAAGAATCTGCTGCTTGATAATCTGCTTCTTGTTGATATTTATAATCGTTCCAAGAAACTGCATATTGATACGGATGTACGAAGAATTGTACTGCTTATTGAAGTGAACAATGAGCGGGATATGAACAGCCTTGAGACAGTCCGTTCTATTTATACCGGACGTCCGAAGGATTTCATCACAGCTGTTGATGAGAAGAATGTCATCGTTGTGAGAGAAGTTAAGGATAATGAGACTTATGATGATCTCTGCAAGGCATCGAAGGTGATTTATGAGATGCTCTGCGGGGAGAATCTTCCAAAGGCAAGAATCGCCCTTGGTACAATCGTACAGGAGATCAAGGATGTATCAAGATCCTACAAGGAAGCCAGAATGGCACTGGATGTAGGTAAGATTTTCTATAATGAACGTAATGTAGTTGCTTACAGCAATCTGGGTATCGGCCGTCTGATCTATCAGCTTCCGATTCCACTGTGTAAGATGTTTATCAAAGAGATTTTCGACAGCAAGTCACCGGAAGATTTCGATGAAGAAACGCTGATGACGATCAATAAGTTTTTCGAGAACAGCCTGAATGTTTCTGAGACATCCAGACAGCTGTACATTCACAGAAATACACTGGTATATCGTCTGGATAAACTTCAGAAGAGCACAGGCCTTGACCTGCGTGTTTTTGAGGACGCCATCACATTCAAGATTGCACTGATGGTTGTCAAGTATATGAATTATATGGAAACTTTTGATTACTAAAAGATTCCTTCTTGAAGGAGGGGAAGCAATTGATAGCCTTAGATCAGGTGACAAAGACCTATCCGGGAGATGTGAAAGCCTTAAAGGGCATCAGTCTTCAGATTAAGAAAGGCGAATTTGTTTTTGTCGTGGGCCAGAGTGGTTCCGGTAAGACAACATTATTTAAGTTACTTTTAAAAGAAATGGAGCCAACATCCGGCACCATTTATATCAATAACAAGAATCTTGGACGACTCCGCAGGAGAAGAGTACCGAAGTTGCGCCGAGGGATTGGTGTCGTATTCCAGGACTTCCGTCTTTTGAAAGACAGGAATGTCTATGAGAATATTGCGTTTGCCCAGCAGGTTGTAGGTGCCCCGAATCGTCTGATCAAGAAGAACGTTATGGCCATGCTGAAGCTGGTGGGCCTTCCGGATAAAGCCAAGTCTTATCCGAACGAATTGTCCGGCGGTGAGCAGCAGAGAGTCGCTCTGGCAAGAGCGCTTGTGAACAATCCGCCGTTACTTTTGGCAGATGAGCCGACAGGTAATCTGGACCCGAAGAATTCATGGGAAATCATGAAACTGCTTGAGGCCATCAACATGCGTGGTACAACCGTTGTTGTTGTTACACACAACAAAGAAATCGTTGAGAAGATGCAGAAACGTGTCATCACGATGAGTGAAGGCGTGATCATCAGTGACGAGAGAAAAGGCGGGTATATCTATGAGTAGTTTTTTATATGGCATCAAACAGGGTATTAAAAATGTATTCAGAAACCGTCTGTTCTCACTGGCATCTATTGGTACGATTACAGCCTGTCTGTTTATTTTCGGTATTTTCTACTGTATGGTGATGAACTTTCAGCATATTTTTTCCGAAGTAGAGACAACAGTCGGTGTGACGGTCTTTTTCAATGAAGGTGTTGAGGAGAATCAGATTCTTGATATTAAGTCTCAGATCGAACAGCGTGAAGAAGTGTACAATGTTCACTATACATCACCAGAGGAAGCCTGGGAAGAGTACAAAGAGAAGGCCTTCCCGGACATAGACCAGAACATTCTGACAAATCTGGACAATGATAACCCGCTGGCTTCTTCAGCCAGTCTGGAAGTTTATTTGAAGGATGCTGCCAAGCAGCAGGAACTTGTGGATTATATTCAGGGTATTGATGGTGTACGTTCTGTGAATGCATCCAAGAGCGTGGCTGACAGCTTTGCAAGTTTTGGACGTCTGCTCAGTTATGTTTCACTGGCTATTATCATCATCCTTGTGGGTGTTGCTGTCTTCCTGATCAGTAATACGGTTATGATCGGTATCACTGTCAGACATGAAGAGATTGCGATTATGAAATATCTGGGTGCAACAGACTTTTTCGTCAGAGCACCATTCCTGATTGAAGGTATGCTCATTGGTCTGATCGGTTCACTGATTCCGGTGTGTGCGCTGAAAGTATTATATGAGAAGGTTGTCTCATTTATGACAACAGAATTCACGAGTCTCAGCAGATTTATGACGTTTTTGCCCGCAGGCGAGATCTTCAAGGTCCTGATCCCGATTTCGTTGATCATCGGTCTTGGCATTGGTTTCATCGGAAGTTATCTGACATTGATCAAGCATATCCGTGTCTGATATCCGGTACGACAATTGAATCATTGCGACAGCAGTGAAGATGTTGAATCACTCACTGCGAATTGCGAACAATTTGTGAACTTTAAGAAAGCTGGCTTCAGACAATTGTCTGAGCCAGCTCTTTGTGTTACTATAGAATAAAATTCAGCAATTTTTAAACGGATGATTGCAGACTGTGATTGTTTATATTCCTGGATCAATGGCAGTTGGCAATTGTCTGTTTTCAGAAGGAGACAGACTATGGAGAACAGAAATGACAGAAAGAGCTATTATAAAGGCCTTTTGACAGGTGTGATCCTGTGTGTGCTGATTATAGGCGTGCTGGCGTTATCCGGGTGCTTTTTGAAAGATTATGCGCCGTCATCAACAGGTCAGACCACAGGAACAGGAAATGCTGTGGAGGCATCGGATGTGTCTTCATCCAGTGGTGATGTGACGGATATTTCGGGGCGGTATAAGGAAGTTGAGAAGAAACTGAACAAGCTGCACAGTGTGCTTGACCAGTATTATCTGGATGTTTCAGATGATTCGGATATCACCCAGGATGATATGGTGGAAGGTATTTACAAAGGCTATGTGGATGCACTGAATGAGCCATATACCGTTTATTATACCAAGGAGGAGTATGATCAGCTGCAGGAGTCCACATCAGGCAAATATTCCGGTATTGGTGTGGTTGTCAGCCAGAATAAGGAGACAGGCGTCATTACCGTTGTGCGTCCTTTTGAGGGTTCACCGGGAGCGGAAGCCGGTATTCTCAAGGATGATATTTTGTATAAAGTGGCGGACAAGGAAGTGACAGGTGTTGATGTGACGGAGGTTGTCACATGGATTAAAGGTGAAGAGGGCTCAACTGTCAGTATCGAAGTTTACAGACCATCTGAAGATAAATATTTGACATTTGAGGTAGAGCGCAAGACCATTGAGATTCCGATGGTGACATCCAAGATGCTGGACAACAATATCGGTTATGTGGCTGTTTATGAATTTGAAGAGACAACGTCAGAACAGTTTAATCAGGCCATAGATGAGCTGACTGCTCAGGGAATGAAGGGGCTGATCATTGATCTGCGTGATAATCCGGGCGGCCTGGTGAACTCTGCAACGGCTATTCTTGACAGAATTCTGTCAAAGGATCAGTTGCTTGTGTATACTGTTGACAAGAATGGTAAGAAACAGGAAGAATACACAGAGGATGATGAGACCATTAACGTGCCAATCAGTGTTTTGATCAACGGCAATAGTGCCAGTGCCTCAGAGATTGTCAGTGGCTGTCTGCAGGATTACGGCAAAGCGAAGCTGGTAGGTACCACATCCTTTGGCAAAGGCATCGTTCAGTATGTGCTGCCATTGGGAGATGGTTCCGCCATCAAGCTGACAAGTGCCAAGTACTATACGCCAAATGGACGCAATATCCATGGAACAGGTATTGATCCGGATGTAGAAGTGGAATTGAATTCCGACAGCGAGACAGATACACAGCTTGAGAAAGCCCAGGAGATTGTGCTGCAGGAGATTCAGGCAGAATAAGAAATAAGAAGAATTTTCGTGTAAGCAAAAGGGATTGAAGAGAAATCGATACACAGATTTTTCTTCAATCCCTTTTTGCAATCTAGAAGAACAGTGATGAGCACTCTTTGATAATAAAGATGATTGCCAGAATATACAGGAGAAGATTCAGTTTCTTCTCTTTGGCTTTGCCTGTAACCAGATTCAGAACAACATAGGCAATGATGCCGAGTGCAATACCTTCTGAAATACTGTAGAAGAAAGGCATGGCAATGATGCAGATGTAGCATGGAATGGCTTCAGACATATCCGTAAAATCAATATTGGTAATATTGCTCAGCATATAAAGACCCACAATAATCAGTGCCGGTGCTGTTGCAAATGAAGGAATTGCCAGGAAAATTGGTGACAGGAACAATGACAGGCCGAACAAAATACCTGTTGTCAGGGCTGTCAGACCAGTACGTCCGCCTTCTGTGACGCCGGAAGCACTTTCGACGAAAGTTGTTGCTGTGGATGTACCGAGAGCGGCACCGGCTGTTGTTGCAATGGCGTCCGCAAGGAGCGCACCTTTGATACGTGGCAGCTTGCCGTTCTCATCAAGCATACCGGCCTTGGATGAAACACCTACCAGGGTGCCGATCGTATCAAATAAATCGACAAATAAAAAGGCAAATAAAATAACGACAAAATCAGCACTGACAATACCGTGGAAATCCAGCTTGAAAAGGATTGGTGACAGGGACGGAATGGAAAGTCCATTGCTGAAATCCGGGAGCAGATTGTAGAACCCGAGTTCAGGATTTGGAATATAAATGCCTGCAAACTGACAGATAATGCCAAGAATCCATGTGATCAGAATGCCCCACAGAATATTGCCTTTGACATTCTTAATAACAAGGATACCTGTCACAAGGATACCTATAAGCGCCAGAGCGACAGTAATCCCGACATCATTAAATGAAGCATTGACACCGTTCAGCTCATTGTATTTCTCAACAGAGAAAAGCTGAACCAATGTGGAACCGCCGATAACGATCTTGGCGTTTTGAAGACCGACAAATGCAATAAAAAGACCGATGCCGACACTGACGGCGGACTTCAGATTCTTTGGAATCGCATTGAAAATTGCTTCACGTACATTAGTCAGGGATAAAAGGATGAAAATAATACCTTCGGCGAATACAGCTGTTAAGGCAAATTCCCAGCTGTAACCCATGCCAAGGACAACGGTGTAGGCAAAATAGGCGTTCAGTCCCATGCCCGGTGCCAGAGCAAATGGATAATTGGCAAGAAAAGCCATCAGCAGTGTACCGATAAAGGAAATCAGTGCAGTGGCAGTGAATAAAGCGCCCTGGTCCATTCCGGTTGCAGAAAGAATAGATGGATTGACGGCCAGAATATATGCCATGGTCATGAATGTTGTAATACCGGCCAGAATTTCAGTTTTGACGTCTGTGTGATTTTCAGACAGCTTAAAAAGTTTTTCTAACATGATTAAGCTCCTTTCGTGGTTATTTAATAGACAATGTTGGTAAAGAGCAATTCTTTTATTATATCATATCATGGAAAAATATGGAAACCAATTGCTTTTTTGCAAAAGCGGAGAGAATATGGGATTGCAAAAATATAAAACTGGTTGAGTACATACCCTGTTGTGCGTTAAAAGCAGAAATCTGGTTAAGAACAGAGATTCTTGGAGGATTTGTTTCGAGAAGAAAAGAACAAATATTCGAAAACATATGTACTTTTAAAAACATAAATGGTATAATAGGCGTAAAGCATCAAAAGTGCGGAAAGATATTTTTAATGAATGAAGAAAAATGATGAGAGCGGATATAATAAGAGCGAAACAATGAGATGGGAGAATAAGGATGGACCATTTTGAGTTACACAGTGAATATGCCCCGACCGGCGATCAGCCTCAGGCTATAGAGAAGCTGGTGCAGGGGTTCAAGGAAGGCAATCAGTTTGAGACATTATTGGGTGTTACCGGTTCGGGTAAGACTTTTACCATGGCCAATGTGATTCAGCAGCTGAATAAACCGACGCTGATTTTGGCCCACAATAAGACGCTGGCGGCACAGCTTTATGGTGAGATGAAGGAGTTTTTTCCGAATAACGCAGTGGAATATTTTGTCTCCTATTATGATTATTATCAGCCGGAGGCCTATGTACCCTCTTCAGATACGTATATAGAGAAGGACTCTGCAATTAACGATGAGATTGATAAGCTGCGCCATTCTGCAACGGCAGCATTATCAGAGCGCAGAGATGTGATTATTGTTTCTTCGGTTTCATGTATTTATGGTCTGGGCAGTCCGATTGACTATCAGGAGATGGTGATTTCTTTGCGCCCGGGTATGTTGAAAGACAGGGATGAAGTGATCCGCAAGCTGATTGACATTCAGTATGTGCGCAATGACATGGATTTTAAGCGCGGTACTTTCAGAGTGCGCGGTGATGTGGTGGAGATTTTTCCGGCTAATGCAACAGATACAGCGGTTAGAGTAGAATTTTTTGGAGATGAGATTGACAGAATTACGGAATTTGATGCATTGACGGGTAATGTGAAGGCCAGACTGGAGCATGTGGCTATTTTCCCGGCATCACATTATGTCGTTGCACCGGAGAAGATGGAGAAGGCCATATGTGCGATTGAAGAAGAATTGAAAGAGCGTGTGGAATGGTTTAAGCGTGAAGACAAGCTTCTGGAGGCACAGCGTATTGCAGAGAGAACGAAGTTTGATATAGAGATGATGCGTGAAACGGGTTTTTGTTCCGGAATAGAGAATTATTCCAGACATTTGTCGGGATTGAAGCCGGGAGAGCCGCCGCATACACTGTTGGATTATTTTCCGGATGATTTTCTGATGATCGTAGATGAGTCGCATATTACGATTCCGCAGGTGCGGGGCATGTATGCTGGTGACCAGTCACGAAAGACAACATTGGTAGATTATGGTTTCAGACTGCCATCTGCCAAAGATAACCGACCGTTGAATTTTGATGAGTTTGAGTCGCATATCAGCCAGATGCTTTTTGTATCTGCAACTCCGAATGTTTATGAGGGTGAGCATGAACTGTTAAGGGCTGAGCAGGTGATTCGACCAACCGGATTGCTGGATCCTGAGATTAGTGTACGCCCTGTGGAGGGGCAGATTGATGATCTGATTTCCGAGGTCAATAAAGAGATTGAGCATGGCCATAAGGTGTTGATCACCACATTAACAAAGCGAATGGCAGAGGATTTGACGGATTATATGAAAGAACTGGGCATCCGTGTCCGGTATCTGCATTCTGATATTGATACGTTGGAGCGGTCAGAAATTGTGAGAAATCTTCGATTGAATGTATTTGATGTACTTGTGGGGATTAATCTTTTGCGAGAAGGTCTGGATATTCCGGAGATTACGCTGGTGGCGATTCTTGATGCAGATAAGGAAGGATTTCTGCGTTCCGAGACATCACTTATTCAGACCATTGGCCGTGCAGCCCGTAATACAGAGGGGCATGTGATCATGTATGCGGATAGGATTACAGATTCCATGAATAAGGCCATTACCGAGACAAATCGAAGGCGTGCCATTCAGCAGGCTTATAATGAGGCCCATGGCATTACACCGAAGACCATACAGAAGGCTGTCAGAGATTTGATCAGCATTTCTGAGGCGGCAGACAAGTCAGAAGAAAGCTTTATTAAAGATGCAGAATCCATGAGTTATAAGGAACTGAACACGACCATTCGCAAGCTGACGAAACAGATGCATTCTGCTGCGGCGGAGCTTGACTTTGAGAAGGCGGCTATGCTGAGAGATAAGATTATGGAACTGAAGAAAATGCTTCATGAAATAGAAGAAGATTGAGAAAGGAAACGACAATGTCAGAATTGACACAGAAGGATTATATAGATATAAAGGGTGCCAGAGAACATAACTTAAAAGGCATTGATGTGAAGATACCGCGCAATAAGATGGTGGTATTGACGGGGCTCAGTGGTTCTGGTAAGTCTTCATTGGCCTTTGATACGATTTATGCGGAAGGACAGCGAAGGTATATGGAGTCGTTGTCTTCCTATGCGAGACAGTTCCTTGGGCAGATGGAGAAGCCAAACGTGGAGAGTATTTCAGGACTTTCCCCTGCTATTTCCATTGATCAGAAGTCTACCAACCGCAATCCGCGCTCAACGGTGGGAACAGTGACAGAGATTTATGATTATTATCGATTGTTATATGCTAGAATCGGTACGCCCCATTGTCCGAAATGCGGCAAGGAAATTAAAAAACAAACGGTTGATCAGATGGTGGATGCTGTTATGGCATTACCTGAGAGGACGAAGATCCAGCTGTTGGCACCGGTTGTCCGGGGCCGAAAAGGCGAGCATGTGAAGATTTTTGATCAGGCAAGGAAGAGTGGGTATGTGCGTGTGATGGTGGATGGCCATCAGTATGAATTGTCGGAAGAGATTAAGCTTGAGAAGAATAAGAAGCACAATATTTCCATTGTTGTAGACCGACTGATGGTGCGGGAAGGTATCGAGAAGCGTTTGACAGATTCTCTCGAGACAACGCTGAAACTGGCCGAGGGACTGGCAGTTGTGGATTTGCCGGATCAGGAAGAATCTATGACTTTCAGTCAGAGCTTTTCCTGCCCGGACTGTGGGATCAGTTTTGAGGAGATTGAACCGAGAAGCTTTTCATTTAATAATCCTTTTGGTGCATGTCCGGTGTGTCATGGTCTGGGGTATAAGATGGAATTTTCACCGGAATTGATGATTCCGGATACGTCATTGAGCATTTCCCAGGGAGCGATTGCGGTGATGGGATGGCAGTCTGCGGCAGATGCGTCCAGTTTTACTCACGCTATTCTTGTGGCTTTGGCGGAGGCTTATCATTTTGATCTGGATACACCCTTCAGGGATTATCCACAGGAAATTCAAGATGTGATTCTTCATGGTACCGGTGGACGGGAAGTACGTGTTCATTATCGCGGTCAGCGCGGTGAAGGCGTTTATGATGTGGCATTCGAAGGCCTGATTAAGAATGTGGAGCGACGATACAGAGAAACCGGTTCAGAGCTGACGAAGCAGGAGTATGAGAATTTCATGACTATTACCCCGTGTAAAGAGTGCGGCGGCAGACGTTTGAAGAAAGAATCGCTGGCGGTGACGATCGGCGGCAAGAATATCAGTGAGTTGACAGAGATGTCCATTACCGATCTGAATGCCTTTATGGACCGGTTGGAATTAACGAAACAGCAGCATTTGATCGGTGATCAGGTCATCAAGGAAATACGGTCAAGGCTTGGTTTTTTGATTGATGTTGGTCTGGATTATCTGATGCTTTCAAGAGCAACAGCGACACTGTCCGGTGGTGAAGCACAGCGTATTCGACTGGCAACACAGATAGGATCTGGGCTTGTTGGAGTGGCCTACATTCTGGATGAACCAAGTATCGGCCTGCATCAGAGAGATAATGATAAGCTGCTGAAGACCCTGAAGAATCTGAGAGATCTAGGTAATACGCTGATCGTCGTTGAGCATGATGAAGATACGATGTTGGAAGCGGACTGGATTGTGGATATTGGTCCGGGAGCCGGTGAGCATGGCGGATATCTTGTTGCAGAAGGTACAGCACAGGATATTATGAAATGCGAGAAGTCTGTGACGGGCGCTTATTTAAGCGGTCGCATTCGAATTCCGGTGCCATCGCAGAGGCGACAGCCAACTGGATTTTTGCATATTATCGGTGCAGCAGAGAATAATCTGAAGCATATTAATGTAGATATTCCATTGGGAGTGATGACTTGTGTGACAGGTGTATCCGGTTCGGGAAAGAGTTCCATAGTGAATGAAATCCTTTACAAGCGTCTGGCGAGAGATCTGAATCATGCGCGAACCATTCATCCGGGCAAGCATGATGATATTATGGGGATGGAGCAGCTGGACAAGGTGATCAATATTGATCAGTCCCCGATTGGACGTACACCGCGTTCTAATCCGGCAACTTATACCGGCGTGTTTGACTTGATCCGTGATTTATTTGCATCATCTGTAGATGCCAAAGAGCGAGGTTACAAGAAAGGACGTTTCAGTTTTAACGTGAAGGGTGGAAGGTGTGAAGCCTGTGCCGGTGACGGTATTATCAAGATTGAGATGCATTTCCTGGCAGATATTTATGTACCGTGCGAGGTTTGTCATGGCAAGCGTTACAATAGAGAAACACTGGAAGTGAAATACAAAGGCAAGAATATTTATGAAGTGTTGGACATGACGGTTGAAGAAGCTGTGAAGTTCTTTGAAAATGTACCGTCTATTCGAAGAAAACTGGAAACGCTGAATGACGTGGGACTTTCCTATATCAAACTGGGCCAGCCATCCACCACATTATCCGGCGGTGAGGCACAGCGCATCAAACTGGCAACAGAGCTCAGCAAGCGCAGCACAGGACGTACTATTTACATTCTGGATGAGCCGACAACCGGTCTTCATTTTGCCGATGTTCACAAACTGACAGAAATCCTCAGAAGACTGGCTGAAGGCGGCAACACCGTCGTTGTCATTGAGCACAATCTGGATGTCATCAAAACAGCAGATTATATTATAGATGTTGGTCCTGAGGGCGGTGCAAGAGGCGGAACAATCGTTGCCTGCGGTACACCGGAAGAAATCGCTGAGAATCCGAACTCCTATACAGGTATTTACATCAGGAAATTCCTAGAAAGAGATAAGTAAAAATCTTCGATTTTCTAGGAGCAGTCGTGTAGTACTGGGAATTTCTATAAATTTAAATGAAGTACTGCTGCGATACTCCGGATAAATAAAAATAAGAGAAACCCCGAGTTTTTAACGAGCCTGATTTCACATAATGTTCTGAAAACGTTTGGCGATGAGCCTGTTAGCAAAACATTATGTGAAATCAGGTGACTCAAAACTCGGGGTTTTTTCATTTTTAATTTTGGAGAAGCTTCAGCAGTTCCTCTTTTGTCAGCTGGCTGGCAGTGACGCCTTCTTCTGACAGTATCTGATCCGACAGAGCCTTTTTGTTTTCCTGCAGTTCCAGAATCTTTTCTTCAATGGTATGTCGGGCAATCAGCTTGTAGACAGTGACTGTATGTGTTTGACCGATACGGTGTGCCCGGTCTGTTGCCTGATTTTGGGCAGCTGCGTTCCACCATGGGTCATAGTGGATGACGATATCTGCTCCGGTAAGATTGAGACCTGTTCCACCGGCTTTTAGAGAAATCAGGAAAACAGGAATTTTGTTTTCATTAAAAGCATTGACAAGGCGGGTGCGCTGCTCACTCTTTGTACTGCCGTCCAGTCGATAGTAGAGAATGCGCTCTGCTTTCAGGCGGCGTTCAATCACATCCAGCATAGATGTGAACTGTGAAAACAGAAGAATTTTGTGGCCCCCAGCCATGGCATTTTCAATGAGCTGGATACAGGTATCCAGTTTTGCTGAGCCGCCATGGTAATTCTGATAGATTAAGGACGGGTCGCAGCAAAGTTGGCGCAGTTTGGTTAATTCAGCTAAAATTTGGATTTTACTCGTCTTAAACATACTGTCGCTCTGCTGTTCCAGATCTTTCTGGAGCTTCAGTGTATTGGCAGTGTAAAGCTTGTTCTGTTCATCCGTCATCTGGGCATAAACCGCATGCTCCAGTTTGTCCGGCAGTTCCTTTAAGACATCTGTTTTCAGACGGCGCATGATAAATGGACGAACAAGCTGCTGAAGTCTTGTGGCGGCAATTTGATCTTTATTTTCTACAATCGGCTGTTCCAATTCTGAACGGAAATAAGCATAAGGATATAGAAATCCCGGCATCAAATATTCAAAAATGCTCCACAATTCACTGAGGCGGTTTTCTATCGGGGTACCGGTCAGAGCAAAACGTGTGACAGAGTGGATGCTGCAGACAGAACGTGCTGCCTGAGTACGATGGTTTTTGATATATTGCGCTTCATCGATAATCTGATAATGAAAATGAAGATTGTCATAGCTTGCAATGTCACGTTTCAGCATGTCGTAGGAAGTGATGAGTACATCATAATCCGCATAGTGTGTCAGTAATTCCTGCCGTTCCTGGGCAGTACCGGTGATGAGCAAGGTTTTCAGATTGGGTGCGAAATGCTCGATTTCACTGTCCCAGTTGTAAACAAGTGACGAAGGGCAGACGATCAGACTGACAGGAGGCGGACATGCTGTATGAGAAGCAGTATCTGTCAAATCGACAGTTTTGGATATCGCTTCAAGTCTGGCATGTTCCAATAGTGTGATGATCTGCAAAGTTTTTCCAAGTCCCATATCGTCAGCAAGGATACCGCCAAATCCAAGCTGTGCAATGGTACAGAGCCAGCGATAGCCGGTTTTCTGATAGTCACGCAGAATGGGTTTCATGGCATCAGGAACTTCATAATCGCTGTCAGCCACAGATTTCATATCACGAATCAGTGATTTGAAATAACGGTCTCTATGGGACTGTATATCACTGTTGTGGCTGGTAAGAACGGCATCAATATAGGATGCGCGATATAAAGGCACAGAAATCCTGCCACCACGGATAGCCTGTTCAGAGAGCCGAAGCCCGTCAGCTAATTCAGACAAAACGCTCAGAGAATTATTCTCCAATTTGAGAAATTCTCCGGATTTCAATTTGTAGTATTTCTGTCGGCGTCTGTAACTGTTCAGAATGCCGGCCAGCTCTTCATAAGGAAGACTGTCAGAGTGGATATCTATTTCCAGCAGACCGTTAGAGACGGAAACACCGACAGCGGTCCGCGGCGCTGACAGGATGCGTATGCGTTTCATATTCGAAGATATGAAAACTTCAGCCAGTTCGTAAAAATGAGGCAGTCCCTGTTCCAGAAAGAGGAAAGCAGCCTGATCATCATGACTGATGATAAAATCAGCATCAGCAACAGGGGAATCTTCATTCCCGGATACTGCGGCAGGCTGAAAATAAGTCTGAATAGCCGTCAGGATTCTGTTCTCCATAGCGGCATCACGGAAACCATCTTCACAGGAGATAGGCGTGGCAAGAGAAAATGTTTCTTCGCCATAACGAGCATAAGCTGTACAACTGATGATATTCTCAGCCGGATTGTCAAGGTAAATACTGAAATGCGCTTCAGGCGGTTCATAATCGGTCAGATCAACACCTTCAGTGTGAAAATCCGTATGGGCTTCCAGATGCTTCAGTACACTGCCGTAAAAAGGTCGAAGTTGTTTCTCGGAAAGTGTGATTTCACGGATCTTCTGACGATTTAACTCTGTCAGATAGGGCTGCATGTCCTTTTTGAAGGCTTCTGAGCAACGATACAGGATTTTATCTTTTAGAATCCAGAATGTCTGGGCACCGGAGAGTATCAGACAATCTTCGATGGTCAGATGGTAGGTGTCACTATCTTCGGCTTTGAGTTCAAGCGTAAGTTCCGGGTCTCCATCTGTAACATAAATGGTCCGGATATGATTATCGAGATCAAACTGAAGTGTATGTCCGATCATCATATTCAGAAACATGTCGACAGCGGTTGGAGACAGCGGAAGGTAACGCAGTGCTTTCATTGTCTGGAAACGATAAGTGCTGTCCTGAACACAGTGGAAATGGTATTCGTACTCTTCAATACGCTGCATAATAAACGCCAGCATGCTGCGGCTCTCAGAAGTGAAAGCTTCAGGTTCATGGAAAAATTTCAGATTCTTTCCATATTGAAATAATTCACCTTGACGAATAAGGCGGGCAAACTCCAGCAAGTCTTTGATGACGTATTTCTTGCCGGTGCCGATCTTGAAGTCGACGGAAAGTTTATGATATTGTTTATGAAGAATTGGCTCCAATTCAATCAGAACTTTGGTTTCAGATGCTTCAGCAGGATAGTGGCTGCCGGAAGATTGATGAATATAAGATTCAATCAATGTCTGGCCAATCCGATTTTGTTTTTTTGACGGAAAGCTTGTTTGAATATGTCGTCTGGAGATATATTTCAAAAGAATAGCGACGCAGTGGCAGCAGAGCCCTTCTGATTGGTAAAAATCGGAGCAGGAACATAAGCTGCCGACAATCTGGTTCTCATCTTCATCGATGGATACCTGGGTTTCATGTTCACTGCCGTCTGCATCAAGGACAGTAGCGGTGATCATAGGGGTATCTGTCAGTGTGTTAATATCCGTTTCAAAGTTTTTAATGCGCTTATCGATCAAAAAAATATCCTGACCTTTTCGATAATCTGCATCAGAGGAGGCTTTGATAACAGTCATTCTGGTAATTGCCATGAAAACTCCTTTCAGCTGTGAATGCGTGTTCGTGCTGCACAGCGTATAGCAGGCTGGAATAGCCGCAACCTGCTGTAATCGTAAACTTCATTATAGCATATTTGACAAATTCTGTCCGCAGTTTGAAACGAATAAGAAAAAAAGAATGTGCTAAAGCACATTCTCGCGCCGAGCGCGGTCGCTTGCGACAATCTACATCTTTGCGCGAGTGCGCATCACAGGCGCGTTAGTGCCTTTTTATGTAATAGGGAATTCCTCGGAATTTCCAATTACATAAAAAAATATGCAGATATCATGGAGATATCTGCATATAGATTGAGTAGTCATTATGAATGGATTTCTTCAGGATAAAACAATCCCCAGTCGCTGCGGAGTTTTGTCATAATATCCATGACATCAGAAGATTCCCGGAGTTTCATGATCGCCGTATTGCCTGTAAGAATCGCTGTTTCCATATCTTCAAGTTCATATTGGAGCGCATTGGAGGTGCGACCGGCCTCAATGATGGTCTGCTTTCCGGTTTCAGCGTCAACAATGATAGCATGATCGGCTCTGGGATATTCCATAATTTCGATATATGCTTTTTCACAGCTGATCATCGCGCGTTTTGGCTGCTTTGAGTGCATGGAAAGGGCAACTGTGGCCATCTGGCCGGAAGGATTCATCAGCAGAATGGATGCCTGTTCATCACATCCTGTTGGTGCCGGTTTCATCTGGCTGAGAATCTGATCCGGTGATTCACACATAAAACTTCGGACAATACTCAATGCATACACACCGATATCCAGCATAGCGCCGCCAGCCAGGGAAATGTTGAAGAAACGGTTTGTCATATCGTAATCCTTGAAACTTCCGAAATTCATCGTGATCATCTGAGGTCGGCCAATCTGACCGCTTTCGACAATCTGCCAGAGCTTTTTGTAGAGCGGCATATGCCAGATTGTCATGGCTTCTGCCAGAACAAGGCCCTTTTCATCGGCCAGTGCTTTAAGCTTATTCAATTCACTGCTGTTAAGGGTAATGGATTTTTCGGCAAGCACATGTTTGCCGTGAAGCAGAGACTGACGGATAAATTCATAGTGGGTGTTGTGGGGTGTTGTAATGTAAATGACATCTACAGACGAATCTTCATACATTTCGTTGTAAGATGTATAAACTTTTTCAACATGATATTTCTCAGCGAAAGATACGGCTTTGTTGTAAGTTCGGTTGCAGACACCGTACAATGTACGGCCCATATTGTGGAGGGCCTGTGCCATTTCATTGGCAATCACGCCGGTGCCCAGTACTGCCCATTTCAATTCGTTCATTATTGGAAGCTCCTTTGCTTATATTTAACGAAAGCAAGCACCGTCTGAAAAAGACGATGCCTGTATGTATTTCGAGCTTATTATATATTTTTTTTGTCATGATGACAAGAGGGGATGGACTATTTAAGTCTTTTTGCTGTTCCCAGAATAACATCCATGACATAGTCATAACCAAGCGATGTATCCAGAGACAGATGGTAGTTGGCGGAAGCGCCCCATATCTGTCTTGTATAATAATGATAATTATCTGCTCTGCGGCGTTCCTCCTTGAGAATCAGATTCTTGGCTTCTTTCTCTGTTAGATTTTTTTTGCTCATCCTTATCATAAAAATTATAGCCAAGCTTGTCGGCCAGAATCTGTCCGAGCTCGCTTCCACCGCTGCCGTACTGTCGGCCGATGGTAATAACAGAGGCGTATTCAGAGAAATTGGCTGTTGTTTTTGCATTTTTACCAGAAGATTCTTCTTCAGCGGATTTGGCATAATCTTCCGGGAACAGAAGCGGTTTGACGAAAGCCAGAGCTTTGCCGAACTGTCTGGCAATAAAACCAACTAACAGCGCGGCGATAACAGTACCTTCGCGGACGCCATCCAGACGATGAGCCAGTACAAATGAAAGCACAGCGGCAATTACAGCCATGGAAACATCAAAACAGACTTTTGTGCTGCCGAATTCACGGTTCCATGTCTGAACGATGGCACGGACAAAGGATTCGCCGGGCAGCATGACGACATCTGCCAGAACTTCAATATATACGCCGAATCCGAGAATGACACATCCTATCAGCAGATAAATAATTTTAGAAGGATAAGATTCCGGCTGAACAAAAGCCAGCAGAATCATAGTGAAGTCAATGAAATAGCCGAATAAAATGGAAACAGGAATCTGAAGATAGTATTCCGGTTTGAAATTTTTGCGGAGAATCAGCAGCTGCAGAAAAATCAGCAAAAGACTGAAAATAATGGTGAAATTACCGAGGGTCAACGGAAAATTCAGGCTCAGTACATATGGGATAGAAGAAATAGGGGATGTACCGAGATTGGCTTTGGTAATTAGACTTACACCAAGGGAATTGATGAACAATCCGATAAGAAAGATAATGTAACGTTTGAGCTTATTCATGAGTGGTGTCTCCTTTGTTCATTAGATTTTCATATATTTTTGAGAGTGTTTCCATAAAAGCGGCCTGCTCTTCAGAGCTGATATTTCTGAAGGCTTTTTTTTCAATAGAAGCAAAATTATCTTCGACCAGATCTTTCAGACGACTGCCTTCATCTGTCATAAAGATATAAAACGTCCTGCGATTGCCGTCCAGCATGCGTCGCTCAATGAGTCCCTTTTCTTCCATGCGATTAAGTACGGAGGTGAGTGAGCCAGGCTCAATATGGCAGGCAGCGGCAATTTCTTTCTGATTGGCGCCGTTGTGATCCCGAAGATAATCCAGAACTTTAGGCTGACCGGAGGTCAGACCGGATGACTTAACCTGTTCCATGAAATTTTTCTGTATCATGGAATGAATGGCCATGGAAAGATAATGAAAAGATAAAGATGACATAAAATAATCCTTTCTTGCGGTAAATCAAAATGAAATCATAAGATTCTGTTTCAAAATGTTATAATTCAAACAATTAGAATTATAACATTCAAAGGCGAGATGTCAATAGAAAATAAAAAAATACAAGCCGGATAGCTTGAAATTCGTAATTAACAGGTCTATAATACTAGAGCAGCTCATAGTTTGGGCTGCTTTTTGTACGCCGAATTTTAAGGCCTGTATAGCCTCGAATGAAAATACAAAGAAAATACAGATGAGATAAAGCATTTTATCTATAGAGAAGGAGTGTGAATAAATGAGTCAGTCTTATGAAATTGATATGTGTCACGGACCGCTGTTTGGAAAGATTATCCGCTTTTCAATTCCATTGATGTTGTCCGGCATTTTGCAACTGCTGTTTAATGCAGCAGATATTATTGTGGTTGGCCGATTTGTCGGCAGTACGGCATTGGCTGCAGTGGGATCCACCAGTTCATTGATCAACCTGCTGATTAATCTTTTTATCGGATTTTCTGTGGGGGCCAATGTTCTTGTGGCTCGTTTTCATGGTGCCGGAAGAGATGATGAAGTGAATGAAACGGTACATACAGCTATTACCCTGAGTATGATCAGTGGTATTTTTCTGTTGATTCTTGGTGTGACTGTGACAAGAACACTTCTGATCTGGATGGGGTCACCGGATGATGTTCTGGATCAGTCCAGTTTGTATCTGAAGATTTATTTTCTGGCCATGCCGGCGACACTGCTGTATAATTTCGGCAGTTCTATCCTTCGTGCAGTGGGAGATACGAAAAGGCCGTTGTTCTATCTGGTGACGGCAGGGATTATTAATGTTTTCTTTAATCTGTTTTTTGTTATTGTTTGCCATCTGGGTGTAGCAGGTGTCGGACTGGCAACGGTGATTGCGGAGTATATCTCTGCGGCATTGATCATTCGCTGCCTGATAAGAAGCCAGGGGTGCTGCCATCTGGATCTGCATCAGCTGGGAATTGTTAAAGGTAAATTGCGTCAGATCATGCAGATCGGCCTTCCGGCGGGGATGCAGGGTGTCGTTTTTTCACTGTCCAATGTATTGATCCAGTCATCCATCAATTCCTTTGGTTCCACGGCCATGGCAGGCAATACCGCCTCTATGAATATCGAAAACTTTATTTATATATCCATGAATACTTTTCAGCAGACCGCTATGAGTTTTACAAGCCAGAATTATGGCGCTGGCGAGGAAAAACGAATTCACAAGGTGCTGTTTATATGTCAGGGACTGGTGATATCTGTAGGTCTTATTTTCGGTGTGGGCGCATGGCTTGCCGGAGACACACTGCTGTCTATTTATTCATCGGATCCCAATGTGATTCAGTTTGGAAAGGACCGAATGGCTGTAATCTGTACGGCTTACTTTTTATGCGGCATTATGGATACAATGGTGGGTGCACTCCGCGGTGTCGGTTATTCGCTGATGCCAATGATTGTTTCTCTGATAGGTGCCTGCGGCCTGCGAATTGTGTGGATTTTTACTGCGTTTCAGATTCACAGGAGTCTTTGGATGCTGTATATTTCCTATCCAATTACCTGGATTATTACCGGTGGTGTTCATATTCTTTGTTATATTCTTGTCAGAAGAAAGCAATTACAGACGGTAAAGAATCGGTAAAAATTCAAAAATGATGTGTGTATGAGAAAAAAATCAGTACACATAAGAAACTGAAAATAAATTATGTGTCAAAAATGACACGATGTTAGAAATAAAAACACATAAATACAAGAAAAACAAACGATAAAATGGCTGAAAATCCCCATTTTACAGCATGTTAAAAAGTTGGCATATTATTTGCTTAATAGTTGGTATAAGAAATTATTTCACAGGTGAAGGGCAGGCATTATGTGAGATAAGGAAAGTGGTTATTCAAAAGAGAGTGGATGATCACAATCAGACAAATAAAAGGGGGATTGCTATTATGAATTTTGGTATTCTTGTGTTATTAATTGCCATTATTCTCTTTGCATTGCTGGCGTTTAAGCAGTTAAGCGCATTGATTCTTGCGCCGGTAGTGACGATTTTCGTATTAATCTGTTCAGGTATTCCGATCATGGAAGGCTTGCAGGATATGTTCATGCCGGCGGCAGCAGATTACGTTTCTAAGTATTTCCTGACATTCTTTGTCGGTGCATTGTTTGGTGCGGTTTACCAGTTTACAGGTGCTGCAGAATCTATTGCACGATTTATCGGCGGCTTATGTCATGGTAAGTTTGTAGCTCCTATTATCATGTGTATCACAGGTATTCTTACTTTTGGTGGTGTCAGCGGTTTCGTTGTATTCTTCGTTATTTATCCGATTGCACTGAACCTTTTCAAGGAATCCAATCTGACAAGACGGCTGATTCCGGCTGCAATTTCAGCAGGCTGCTGGACATGGTCCATGTCAGCACCGGGTTCTCCGTCCATTCAGAATGTTATTGCGATCAAGAGTCTTGGTACTTTATCAACAGCGGCATTTGTACCATCTCTGATTGTATCCATTATTGAATTCCTGTTAATCTTTGTATGGCTGGAATATCGTGCCCGCAAGTTCACAAAGAACGGTTATTATTTTGATGATGCAAGATTAAAGACACAGCTGTCAGCAGAAGATTTGAACATTCAGGGACGTGAAGATTTGCCGCACTGGGTAATCGCATTCATTCCTATTATTCTGATTCTTGTTCTGTTTAATGGCTTTCATCTTGATGTTGTGCCATCTGTATTTTCAGGGGTTGCATTAGCAGCTATTCTGATGTTCAAATTCGTCAAGGGCGGTATTGAACAGTGGGTGAAAGTTTTCAATAAAGGTGCAGCAGACTCCGGTGTTGCCATTCTGAATACAGCCATCGTTGTTGGTTTCGGTGGTGTTGTTAAGAATACACAGGGATTTGCAGATCTTGTTACAGCATTAAAGGGTATGTCAATGCCTCCACTTGTATTCGTTATGATTACAGTTGCTATCTGTGCCGGTGCCTGCGGTTCTGCTTCAGGTGGTATGGGTGTTGCGTTTAACGCACTGACAGATACATATCTTGCACTTGGTGCAAAATTACCTTACATTCATCGTATCGCTACAATTGCAGCAGGTACACTGGATACTCTGCCTCACCAGGGTGCTCAGATTACATTGCTTGGTATCTGCAAGCTGACACATAAGGAAGCCTACTTTGATATTGCGATTACACAGATTATTATCCCATTTATCACATGTGGTCTTTTCATTGTTCTTGCTCAGATGGGATTATAAGAAGTGTTTAGAGGCCTGATTTTAGGTGTATTTGAATTGAATAAACAAGCGAATAATTAAAATGTGAATGTTTCAAAAGATGTCTGATGACAGAATGTTGTCAGGCATCTTTTGTCGTGCTAAAATAAAAGCAGTAATGATTACGAACAGGAGGGATTCATATGAAGGTTTATGAAGGTGCGATTCTGACGTGCGATGCCAATGATCAGGTGGCACGTTATCTTGTAGAAGACGGCGGCAGAATTTTATATGTAGGAGATGAATTGCCGGAAAGATATATCTCTGTTCGTCATGAGCGGCTTGGAAAGAAAGCATTGATTCCGGCCTTCACGGACAGCCATATTCACTTTGCGAGTTTTTCCACATTTCATGCAGGATTGAATGTCATGAATGCTGCCAGTAATGAAGAGATTCTTTCGATGCTGTCTGATTTTGCAAAGAAAAGTGACCAGAAGATGCTGATCGGTTTTGGTGCATCACCCTATTCGGTTAAGGAAAGAAGGCTTGTCAACCGAAATGAGCTGGACCGGGTCTGTCCGGATAAACCGGTTTTCATGGGAAAATATGATGGACATGCCTGCGTTGTGAATACGAAACTCTATGAGCAGGTGAAGGATAAAGTGTCGGGGCTTCGTGGCTGCCATGCGGATACAGGGGAAATGAATCAGGAAGCCTTTTTTGCCATTTCGGATTATGTGACGAATTCGATTTCAGTACCACAGTTGTTAAAGAATATGCAGAAAGCCATTGATTATATGGCCTCCAAGGGGATCGGAATGATCCACACGGTAAGTGGGGTGGGTTTTGTCAGAGATCTGGATGTGGATTTGGAGAGATGGTTTGGACGTGGGCTGAATAACGGTATGCAGATGCGTGTCTTTTTCCAGACCATGGATGTGAAGAAAGTACAGAAACGGCATCTGCCGAGAGTGGGCGGATGTTTTGCCACTGCGTTAGACGGCTGCTTTGGTTCAAAGGATGCAGCGCTTCGTGTGCCTTATGAGAACAGCGACAGCAAAGGTGTTTTGTACTACAGTGATGCGCAGGTGGCAGAATTCTGCAAAAAGGCCAATCGTGCCGGACTGCAGATAGAGATGCATGCAATCGGTGATGCGGCTTTTGATCAGGCTACCAGAGCTTTGAAAGCGGCTTTGGATGATTATCCGCGGGAAGATCACAGACATGCCATTATCCATGCCTGCCTGCCGACGAAAGAAGGCATCGATATCTGTGAGAAATATCATATTTTGTTGCCGGTACAGAGCGCATTTATAGATTGGCCTCAGGAACCGGATGAATACCTGGAAGATATTCTTGGCGAGAGAAGTCAGCGGCTGAATCCGCTGCGGACATTTACGGAACATGGCATCATGATGAGTGCCGGTTCGGATGGACCGTGTACCGACCCGGATCCGATTGAATGGATGTATCGTGCCTGCAATCATAGTGTCCCGGAAGAATCCCTGACTGTACAGGAGGCACTTAAAATGTGCACGTATAACGGTTATTATACAACCTTCGATGAAAAAGAACGAGGCAGCCTGGAAACCGGTAAAATCGCAGATATGGTTATTTTATCAGAGAATCCTTATGAGAAAGATGTCAAAAATCTCCGGGATATTCAGGTTAAGCAGCTTCTGCTGCAGGGACGTCCGTACAAGCCATTAAAGGGCAGTGCGATTAGCCAGGTTCTGAAGGGTATGAGAAGCAGGAGCAAAATCTAAATGGACAATTTAACATTAAAAGTTATAGCCAGAATTTATACGGATTTTGGCGAGAAGTTTGGTGTGCCGAGGCAGAGCGGACTGGTTCCGGAACTGACCGGGAGGATAATATTTGAGCCGGAATATCGTGTGCCGGAGGCACTCTCCGGGATAGAGGGGTATTCGTGGCTGTGGCTTTTGTGGGGATTTTCGGAATCACCCAGGAATAAATGGTCACCGACGGTGCGTCCGCCAAGGTTGGGAGGCAACAAAAAAGCGGGTGTTTTTGCCACACGTTCTCCTTTCCGACCGAATCCGGTAGGCATGTCTTCTGTGAAAATAGAGGACATTCAGCTTCAGACAGATGAAGGACCTGTGATCATCGTTTCGGGTATTGACATGATGAACGGCACGCCAATTTATGATATTAAACCCTATCTGCCTCATGTGGACTGCCATCCGGAGGCACTTGGCGGCTTCAGCGGACAGTTCAAGGATTACAGGCTGAAAGTGTCATGTGCTTCGGAATTTCTGATGCTTTTTCCGTCGGATAAACGAGAAGCACTGCTGGGGGTACTGGCCCAGGATCCGAGACCGGCTTATCAGAATGATCCGGAGCGAGTGTATGGCGTTAATTTTGCCGGGCGAAATGTGCAGTTTAAGGTGGATGGTGATCGGCTGACTGTTTGCAGTGTGGATGGATGTACGATATAAGAATTGGGTATTGGCAGGAACATATAGAATTGAAGCAAATGATATGGAATCCTGTGTTTAATAGAATGTGGCCGAAATGAATAAATAATAAAAAGACAACAGGGAGTGACGACAATGGAGTATGTATATCCGGATTATTACCGGCAGTTTACATGTATCGGCGGAGAATGTCCGGATACGTGCTGTGCGGGATGGGAGATTGTCATTGATGACAAAACCCTTGAAAAGTATAAGAAATATCCCGGCGGTTTCGGTAATCGTCTGCGCAATTCAATTAATTTTAAGAGAAAAAGTTTTAAGCAGTATGACAGAAGATGTGCTTTCCTAAATGAGGAAAATCTCTGCGATATTTATACGGAAGCCGGGGAAAAACTGTTTTGTAAAACATGTAGACAGTATCCGAGGCATGAAGAAGAATATGAAAATGTCAGGGAATTGTCATTGTCTTTGTCATGCCCGGAGGCAGCGCGGATGATTTTGTCACAGGACAGACTGAATCTCATTTATGATGAGAAAAAAGGGCATTCAGAGGACTATGGGGATTTTGATGAACTGCTTTTTTCACAGCTTTTAGACGGCCGGGATGCTTTCTGGAAACTGATAGAAAATGAAAACGTACCGATGGCAGTGCGAATGATACAGATGCTGTCCATGGGCCATCATTTGCAGAGAAATATCAATGCGGGGCAGTTGTTTGGACTGGAGAATATATATGACCATTATCTTTCAGAAGGGGCGGCAGACAGGATGTGTGCTTATCTGAAAGAAAGATGGGAAAAGCCCGGCAGTCGTTACCATGTCATGAAAGAGATGTTTGCCTGTCTGCACAAACTGGAAGTCCTGTCAGCAGACTGGCCGAAGAAAGTCAGACATTATGAGAAGGTTTTATTTGGCGGCGGCAGGAAACAATATGAAGTACTGCACCAGTACCGGATGCCGGACAAAATAGCAGAACAGCTGCTCAGTTACTTCATTTATGTATATTTTGCGGGCGCTGTCTATGATGGAATGCCGTATTCAAAAGTCAAACTGGCCGTCATCAGCACCATGCTCATCGAAGACATGGTCTGCGCCAAAGCAGCAGAAAAAGGTCAGCTTTCCTTTGAGGCAATCGCTGATGCCGCTCATAGTTACGCTCGGGAAGTCGAACACTCCGACCTTAATCTCCAACGCCTGTCTATCATGTTCAGACACCAGAAATGCTTCCATATCGGACGCCTGTGCGGTGCATTACTCGAATGGTAGAGGACTGCGGTGAAGAATTTGCTGCACATTTGTGAGCCAAGAAATTTATTTTATCTAAAAGTTGATTTACATCATTGAGGAGCATAACTGTTGATTGAAAATGACCATCACGCGGCTGCCTCAATACACAAAAGAGAAGAAATAAAAAACGGTTATTCTACATAGGTGCTTCAACGTTGGCCGGTACTTAGGCAGTGTTTTATACTGCCTTATGTACCGCTGCCAAACGTTGGCAGTGCAAACGTGCCTGTGTAAAATAACCGTTTTTAATTTCGTTCTATGACTAGGGCAGCCGCCTTATATTTTACAACTGCTCCGCAATACTGTAAATCAGCGCCTCCGTTTTTTCCCAGCCAAGGCAAGGGTCAGTAATGGATTTGCCGAATACGCCTTCGCCGATCTTCTGACTGCCGTCTTCCAGATAGCTCTCAATCATGAAGCCCTTGACAAGTTTTTTGATGTCATCGGAGTGACGGCGGCTGTGCATGACTTCGTTGGCGATACGAATCTGTGCCATGTACTGCTTGCTGGAGTTGGAGTGGTTGGTGTCAATGATGCAGGCCATATTCTCAAGGCCTTTTTCTGCATAGTTGTCATAGAGACGGCTGAGATTCTCAAAATGGTAGTTCGGGATATTGTTGCCGTGTTCATTGACAGCACCGCGGAGAATAGCATGGGCCAGTGGATTGCCGGGTGTTTTGACTTCCCAGCCCCTGTAGACAAACATCTGCGGGCTCTGGGCAGCCTCAATGGAATTAAGCATGACGGAGATATCTCCGCTCATTGGGTTCTTCATACCGCATGGGATGCCGACACCACTGCCTGTAAGACGGTGAATCTGGTCTTCTACGGAGCGGGCGCCTACAGCTACATAACTGAGCAGGTCAGAGAGGTAGCGGTGATTCTCAGGGTAGAGCATTTCATCGGCACAGGTAAGTCCGGTTTCTTCGATAGCTCTTGCGTGGAGCTTGCGGATGGCGATCAGGCCTTCCAGAAGATCCGGCTGTTTCTCAGGGTCCGGCTGGTGGAGCATGCCCTTGTAGCCTTTGCCTGTTGTCCGGGGCTTATTGGTATAGATACGCGGTATCATAATGATTTTGTCAGCAACTTTCTCCTGAACCCTTGCCAGTCGGTGAATGTATTCCATAACAGGCTCTTCACTGTCTGCGGAGCATGGGCCGATAATTAAGAGAAACTTGTCGGATTCGCCTGTAAAAACACGGCGAATGGCTTCGTCGCGTTCGGCTTTATGTTGGGCGATTTTTTCAGAAATCGGGAATTGTTTCTTAATTTCCTGTGGGATTGGGAGTTTGCGGACAAACTCCATCTGCATCTGTTCATGATTCATGGGTCAAACCTCCGTTTTGTTGAATTTATCTTTTATACAAATATTGTAAAAATCAACGTAACATCATTATAACACAGATGCTTTAAGAGTTCAACGCTTTAAACCGAGAAAAATACACGATGGTTTGAAGTTACAGGAAAATTTTGTGCGTTTTGAATTGTAATTTGTCGAAATAACAGAGATAGACTTGAATTACTATAGGAAATAGGAGTATAATCGGATAAATAAACACATTTGTAAAAAATGATGTTAAGAAAATATATCATGGATGCAGGACATAGCAAAGATAAATGGAGGGCTGAAGAATGTATAAAATCGTATCAAAGCTGTTAATGTACGGCGATATGCCGAAGGACAGCATTTTAATGCAGTTAAGCGATATTTTCAAACAGATGGATCAGGATACCCAGTCAAGAGATGAACTGGTGACACGCATTTTTACCCAGGTGAAACATCTGCTTCAGGTGGCCACCGATTATGGTTTCGATAAGAATCTCTGGCACAATTATCTGACTTATCTGTTGATCACAGATGAGAATCCTTTCAGTTTAACCTGTGAGAAAGTCGGGGCCAACGACGGCAGTGTCAACTTCTTTGCCAAAGGTGATTTTAAGGCATTTAAGGCTTTGTTTGACTTTGATTTTTCTGAAATTGAAGAACGTCTGGGCATTGATTGCTTTACAAGGCTCTCGCAGTACAAGGCTATTGGTAAGAAAGAATTGATGTACAATAAGAATGTTAGTGAGAAGGTCCAGGCCCTCAGTGAACGGCTGGAGAAAACAGCGAATGAGGATGAATTTTTTGACGTGGTGACGGATTTTTACAAAGCTTACGGTGTGGGTATGTTCGGTCTGAATAAGGCATTCCGTATTGCGTCAAGAACAGAGAATCATGTGGAATTCTGTCCGATCAACAATATGGATACGGTGATGTTAGATGACCTGGTAGGTTATGAAATCCAGAAGAAGAAGCTGGTGGATAATACAGAAGCCTTTGTTCAGGGCAGAAAAGCCAACAATGTGCTGCTCTTCGGCGACAGCGGTACCGGTAAATCCACAAGCATCAAGGCCATTGTCAATGCTTATTATGACCAGGGGCTGCGAATGATCGAGATTTACAAGCATCAGTTCAGAGACCTGTCCAACGTTATTGCACAGATTAAAAACCGCAATTATCGCTTTATTATTTATATGGATGACCTTTCTTTTGAAGAGCATGAAATTGAATACAAGTTCCTGAAAGCAGTTATTGAAGGTGGTGTTGAGACAAAACCTGAGAATATCCTGATTTATGCCACATCCAACAGACGTCATCTGATCAAAGAGACATGGAATGACAGGAATGATATGGAGTACGAGAACGATCTTCATCGTTCAGACACAATGGAAGAAAAATTGTCTCTTGTTAATCGTTTTGGTGTTCAGATTAGCTACTCCAAGCCATCTAAGAAAGAATTCAATGAAATCGTCATTGAACTGGCACGCCGCGTGGGTCTGACCATGACAGATGAAGAACTCTGTGCTGAGGCAAATAAGTGGGAGATGCGTCACGGCGGTATTTCCGGACGTACGGCACAGCAGTTTATCAATTACCTGCAGGGTACAGTGGAGATTTAAGATGCTGTATCGGATTACGGACGGCACACTGGCCATTGGCGGTGAAAATCTCCTGGAGCATTTTGATTTTGAGATCAAGGGGCGGGAACGCATTGCCATTACCGGTCCGAACGGTTCCGGAAAAACAACGTTTTTGCGGCTGATTGCCGGGGAGCTGTTTCTGGAAAGAGATGACCGCAGGCAGGGTGAGGGCATTTATCTGGCAAGAAATGTGACTATTGGCATGCTGAGACAGCAGATCTTTGAGAATACTGCCCATACGGTGCAGGAAGAGATGATGGTGCTGTGCCCTTCCAGAGATACCTGGGACCGGGAGCGCTTCGAATTCGAGCAGGAATATGACAGGATTTTTACTGGCTTTGGCTTTGCAAAAGAAGATAAAGAAAAACTTCTGTCGGATTTTTCCGGAGGAGAACAGACAAAGATTGCTATGGTACGGCTGCTCCTGGAAAAACCGGATATCCTGTTGTTGGATGAGCCAACGAATCATCTGGACATGGAGAGTGTCCGATGGCTGGAAAATTATCTGCAGAATTATTCGGGCGCGGTTGTCATGGTTTCCCATGACCGATATTTTATTGATGAAACGGCAGAAATTGTCTATGAGCTGACAGATAAGAAACTTGTACGCTATGTGGGCAATTATACCCAGTTTCGACAGCAGAAATTAAAGAATCTGGCCATCTGGAAGAAGCAGTACGAGCAGCAGCAGGAAGAATTGGAACGACTGAATCAGCTGATCGAGCGTTTCAAGCACAAACCGAAAAAGGCAGCCTTTGCCCGTTCTAAGAAAAAATTGATAGAGCGCATGGAGAAATTGCCGACTCCGCCGACACTGGCAGAACATATTTTTACCGGGGAACTGGTACCTGCGGTGATGGGTGGCAAATGGGTAGCTGAGGCAGAAGAATTGAAGATTGGTTACGACGGTAAGGCTATTGCAGAACTTTCATTGCGCATCCGACGGGGACAGAAGATCGGCATTATCGGGCCAAACGGTGCCGGCAAGACGACTTTTCTCAAGACAGTAGCGGGACTTCTGGCACCAGTCAAGGGTAAATGTCAGCTGGGACTTCATATAGAACCGGGATATTTCGATCAGCAGTCGGCAGCATTGACATCTGACAAGAAAGTGCTGGAGCATTTTCATGACCTTTTTCCTGCCATGCCGGAGAAAGATGTCAGGAATGAACTGGCAGCATGGCTTTTTGAAGGGGCTGATGTGCAGAAAACGGTCAGCGACCTTTCCGGCGGTGAGAAAGCCCGGCTCGTACTGGCAGAAATTCTTGAAAAACGGCCGAACTTCCTGATGCTGGACGAGCCTACCAATCATATGGATATTCCGGCCAGAGAAACCCTGGAATCTGCTTTTAGAGTTTACAAAGGCACCATGCTCTTTATTTCCCATGACCGTTATTTCATTGAACAGGTGGCGGATGCGCTGCTGATTTTTGAGAACGGTCAGGTATCTTATTACCCATTTGGCTACAGACATTATATGGAACGGCTGGAGCGGATGAATCAATTCCGGGCTGCCGGTGTTTCAGAAGAAGACGCCGCCGTTGTCCTGGGACAGATGAGCGCCGAGGACCAGGCCCTCATTGCGGGCTTGAAAAATGTGCCGAAGGGCGCTACACTGCTTGGACATGAACTGTCCACAGACCAGGCCTTTCTCGACTGGCAGTTAAGATTGGCAGCAGAAGCTATGGCAGATGCGGCTGAGAAAGCGGAGAATTATTATCATTCGGTGAAGAAAACGAAGCAGGATGAGTGGGAAAAGTGGATAGAGCAGGTATATACCAGTGAAGACGAGATATCGGATGATAATTCTGTGAAGGTATATATGGAATCTGGGCAGGCAGAGACGGATGCTATGGAAAATATATCATATACAGAAGAAAATAATGTAAATGCTGAGGGTCAGGAGGCAGAGATATTAAATAAATGGTATAAGACCTGCCTGGACTGGTATGACATCTGGGGAGAAATACATCCTTATGTTGAAGAACAAAAGGATACATTAATAAAGTCGGCAGAAATTCTAAGCACTGTGCATTAGTAAACGCTAAAATATAATATAATAAGAATATCAATGGAAAATAAACAAACATCCTAAGTAGACAAGGCAAATAAATAAAATCTACTTAGGATGTTTTTGCGTTCAGAAGTTCAAAATATGCAGCCTTATTATGGGGCAGCTTTTAGATAGTCTTAACCAGACAGCGTTTCTTATAAAAGGCAATACCATAACATAAAATGTGGTCGTATTCATCTTCATATTCACGGGCATACATTTTCTCTTCAATCTGCTGCAGAGCAGCGTCACAATCTGATTCCATCTGCTCAAGAGATTTTGAGTACTTTGCTTCGAAGACGGCAACGCGGCTGTTTTCAGTATCATAGACCACAACATCACTGCGGCCTTCACCATGTTCCTTATTGGATTCAACGATATAACCGGCTCCTGCAAAGATACCTGCCAGAAAAGCGTGGTAATAATCTTCGAGATAATCATGGTAACTGATGGTTTTACGCAGAAGTTTGGTCATTTCATCAGTGATTCGGGAACAGTCTGTATTCCAGACAGCCTGAAACAATGCCTGTCTGTTCCAGGTTCGGGCACTGTCGTCAAACCATTTGATAACGGTAGTCTCAAAGATTTCACGAATTTCAGCGTTTGGAATTTTCAGCGCATAGACACCGTCCGTCTGAGGGGCGGAAAGCTGTACGTTATCGGCTCTGGTCAGATAACCTGTCAGGTAAAGAATACTCCACAGATTATCTTCGGAAGAATGGAGATAATCATAAGTCAGATTTTCATCGATGTGCTGGAGGATATATTCACCGGAGAGCAGTTTTTCAAGCTTTTTGGTGATGGTATTGCCTGCATAATCAATAAAAGAACGAATAATAGCATTATCACTGGTGTTCTTCCAGTAGCTGGATGGGTGAGCTTGAGGATTTATCTGCAAATCTCGGAGGTAATTCATCACATCCCATGGACAGTAGACGTCAAAATCTCCGAAACGGTACCCGTCGTACCAGTATTTTACCTGTGAAGCATGTATTTCTGCATGTGCTTTTTTGAGAAGTGTATTGACATCATTTTCAGTAAAACCGAAATATTCATTCAGGCGGGAATGACTGATGGTGTCGGATACAAAATTATTAGTGCCTGTAAAAATGCTTTCCTTTGCAATTTTGAGGCAACCGGTAATCACAGAAAAGCAGAGATTGGGGTTATCTTTGAGTGCGGTGCTCAGAAGCGTTTTAATCAGGCTGAGCATTTCGGTATAATACCCATGGCTGCTGGCTTTTGCAAGTGGAACATCGTATTCGTCCAGTAAAAGAATAACCGGTTTGTGATAATACGTTTTCATCATGCGCATCAGCAGAATCAGAGAACGGCTGAGGTGAATTTTGCCGGCAGTGCCTGCTTTCAATTCAAGAAAAATCTGTTTATCATCGCTGTCTATAATCGGACAATCAAGCAAATATGCATGTTCTTTGTATAAATCAGCAATCTGGGCAGCAAGCTGACCGTATGCGTCATCAAAATTCAGCCCATCCACATCTTTGAAAGTCAGAAAGAGTGTGGGATATTGATTCATCCATTTCTGGCAGGACGCAGTATCTTTGGAAATTTCAAGTCCTTCAAATAAAGTGTCACTGTTTTTATAAATATCGAAGAAAGCAGCCAGCATGCTCATGCCAAGGGTTTTGCCAAAGCGGCGGGGCCTTGTAATGAGAGTGACTTTTGCAACAGAGTTGTTTAATAATTCGGCAATCAGGCCGGTTTTATCAACGTAGTAATATCCGTTTTGACGGATTTCTGAAAAGTCAGAAATACCAACAGGAATATTGAATGTTTGCATCATGCCAGCTCCTTTCTGAAAAAATAATCGAATTCGATGATGGTTTCAATGTAATTATCATATCACAGCAGCGGAGGTTTTACAATTACAGGCAGAGTTTGTTGTCAGGAATAATATTTACTTTTTGAAGCATACTGATACAAAAGACACATTCTACGTGGAGGCTTATGTATGATTCAGAAAGTTGGCAATAATTCAATGATTTTTGAGAAGCCGCCGGTGATTCTGGCGGCTTCTTCGGTTGTAGGGGAGAAAGAGGGACAGGGGCCTCTTGGGCAGTATTTTGACCATGTGGAGAAAGACCCGAAGTTTGGCATGGAGACATGGGAGCAGGCAGAGAGTACCATGCAGTTGATGGCGGCAGAGAAAGCGATTAAAAAGGCCGGTTTATCCAAAGAACAACTGGATTTTCTTTTTGCCGGAGATCTATTGGGGCAGCTTATTGCCACGTCATTTGGACTTATTGAGCTGGAGCGGCCGGTTTTCGGTGTGTATGGGGCCTGTTCCACCATTGGAGAATCCCTGCTTCTGGCATCCATGGCCCTGTGCGGCGGTGCGGGCAATTATGCGCTGGCAGTGACATCCAGTCATTTTGCAGGAGCTGAAAAACAGTTCCGCTTTCCTTTGCCCTATGGCAATCAGAGACCGTTATCCGCCACCTGGACCGTTGTAGGCAGCGGTGCAGTGATTGTGGCAGCGGAGGATAAAAAGGGCAGAGCGATGGCGAAAATTACAGGTGGAACTCCTGGACGCATCATTGATTTTGGTGTCAAGGATTCCATGAATATGGGGGCTTGCATGGCACCGGCGGCCTGTGATACCATTTGTCAGCATTTAAAGGATTTTAACAGGCAGCCCACAGATTATGATGCTATTATCACCGGAGATTTGGGGAAAGTGGGACAGCAGATTCTTTTGAAACTGGTGGCTGAACATGGCTATGATATCAGTGACAGGCATTTGGACTGCGGTATGCTGATCTTTGACCCGGAGAGCCAGGATACCCATGCGGGAGGCAGCGGCTGTGGATGCAGTGCAGTAACACTGGCGGCCTATCTGCTGCCGAAAATAAATCGGGGAGAATGGCAGAGAATACTATTTGTACCCACAGGCGCATTGTTGTCAACGGTGAGCTTTAATGAAGGACAGAGTGTACCGGGAATTGCCCACGGGGTTGTGATTGAGAAAATCTGATTGAATGAGTGGATAAAAGCTTTCAAGAACCATTATATATGGGAATTGAAGGCTTTTTTTCAAAAAATTTATTGATGAAAACTGTCAGAACAGAGAGTACTTTTGATAATATATAAGTGTTCAGAGATAAGCATTGTGTGAGCCCCATATGAAGGATTTGAGCAGATGTTGTTTTTGAATGCATTCGATAAATATATGCATACTATGTACATTTTGAAGGGAGGTCGCCATGGATATTACTGAGGACAATTATGTTGCCGGTCTGCAGGCGAAAAATGAAAAAGCACTTAAATTTTTTATTGAACACGACGGATGGATTGTGAAATCCATTGTACATAAAATGATGGCGAAATATCAGGATAAACAGGAGGAATGTATGAATGATATTTTCCTTGCAGTCTGGAAAAATGTGGACAGATATACCGGAGAAAAGGCGTCTTTTCGCACCTGGCTGACAGCCGTTGCAAGATATCAGGTGCTGAGTCATATACGGGATATCAGATACCATGACTATGTCAGTTTGGATGATGTGGAGCCTGTTGGGGATTCAGATGTCAAAAGCCGATTGTTTGATGAGGAAGAAATGCTGGAATTCCAAAAGTTGCTGGAGATTCTGTCGGAGGAAGACAGGCAGATATTCACCGCGCTTTTCTGGCACGAAAAAAGCTATGAGGAAGTCGGGCAGGAGATGAATATGCCTGTGGACAGAGTCTACAGCAGAGTATCCCGTGGAAAAAAGAAATTGAAGAAAAATAACAGATGGTTAGGAGGGAGCATATGAAGAATATTTATGATTTGCTGAATCAGGCGGAAGATAATGAGGATATCCTTTCTGAAAATGAACGGATGGAAATGACAGATATTGAAAAACGCAGAATTTATAACAGAATACTGTTGGATTCAGAAGAAGAGCAGGAAGAGCAATCATGTGATGAGCAGAAAAAGTATCAAGATAATGAGAAGGCGCAGCAAGTAGAAGGTGGACGGAATATAGAAAGCGAAGACCATAAAAATCGACAGGAACAGGCAAAAAAAGGTCGAAAGGCCAAAAAACTGCTGACAGCGGCGGCCTGCATGGCGGTGATTTGTGCCGTTGGCTTTACAGCGGGGGCAGCAGTAAAGGAATATCTGTATAAAAATACACAGTCCGATTACAGAGAAAAGCTGGACAGTACGGACTCTGAAGCAGCAGCGGACAATACAGCAGAAAATGCGATAGATGGTGTGGATATTCGTATGACTGAGGTCAGAATGCAGGAGGATAGCCTGACATTTGACTGTACATTTACTTTTGACGGTGATATCAGTGAGATGCAGAAGGAAATGGAGCAGTGGGCCATAACAGAAGGAAGAAATGCCATAGGAGATCAGCTTTTTGACAATGCGGAAGTTTATGTGGACGGTATCAACGTATTAGATGATGATTTTAATTATGTTATTTCACAGACAGAGGCCTTTGTTATCGGACAAAATGTGTCATTTGAAGAAAATAAGATGCATATAGGATTTTTGATATATCAATTGACTGAAGGCGAAGACCACACCATTCAATTCTGTTTTAATGGTTTAAACATGAGTGATCATACTTTGGAGGGCAGTTGGAAATACACATATGAAGCAAAAGCGGATGCGTATGAAGCAGAACTTGAATGGCAGGATATTTCTATTGCAGCCGAGAATCAAGGGGAAAAGATAACGCTGAACCGATATGCGCTGACACCAAACGGACCGAAAATTGATGCAACGGTTGAGGAAAAGAAAGGCACTGACTCCATCTATGAAGAGGATGGTTACACTAAATTAGATTTTATGCGAATTGTGGCATGGGATGATCTGGGAAATTATTATTTGATGTACGGTCGGTCAAAAGATTATAATATCGATGATTCAACGATTCCATATCATCAGAGGTTCACTATTTATGATGGCAGCAATGGTTCATTGGATGGACAGGAAAACCGGGATTACAAACTGGTGTGGGATGAAAATGCATCAACAGTGACATTTGCCATGGAGAAAAAGACAGATAAATGGGATGCAGAAACAAAAGAATTTGTTGGTGCGGATTATGAATTTGTATCAGAACCGTATACGGTGGAGTTGGTGAAAAACTAGTGAGGTATAGAACGGCTTAACAAGTGTCAAACTTTTTACAGGACTTAACGATTAAAGATGCGTTTATGTTTGCGGCAGTGATGTCAGATGAGGAACAGTGCCGTCATTTGTTGGAATTGGTATTGGATACGAAGATTTTGAGTGTAAATGTTGCGATAGAGAAGAAAATCCTGTTTACAAAAGAGAAAACCGCTGTAAAACCTCTAAATATAGGTTTTACAGCGGGTTTATTATAATGACTGAAACTTCTAATCCTCTTCCAGTCCTGCCAGCAGTCTGAGATTCTTCTTCAGTATCTGCTGTTCTTCATCAGGGATATCAGCCAGAATGTCGATATTCGCTGTATCGATAGTATCGAGAACCGGTTTCTCAAGGGCAGCCCCCTTCTCTGTCAAAACAACTTCTATGTAACGGCGGTCTTCTATACTGACCTGGCGTTTTAACAGATCCTTCTTCTCCATACGATCGAGAATACCTGAAATGGTTGAATTTTCAAGTTTCAACTCCGCTGCAATTTCCTTCGGAGTCGTTTTGTCACCCTTCCACAGACAGTAGAGCACACCATATTGAACAGGGGTAACATCAAAGGGTTCCAGGCGTTTGCTGACTTCCTGGAAGACCCTGTGCTGAGATGTGGTGAGCAGATAGTTAATACATTGATTTAATTCCATGTTGCTCCTTTTCTTAATATACAAATAGCTTTATAACAGTTCGATGCATTTTGCCTGCAAAAATAATTGGCAGACGAACTGTTTTTAGTTTAAATGGGTTTTGGCGGATTGTCAAGCAATTCCAGAGAAATTTATTCAATTATTATAATGTCCATAAGGTTCAAAAAGCCGGGATGGGGAATTTATAAGTTGGTTTGTTGCAACAAAATTGATACCAAGTACTTCAATTGAAAGAAAAAACTCAATCATTTTCAATTTTTGGCAAATTATACAAATTTGGATTGTGATTTTTGTGACAAAATCATTCAAAAATGGATAGACAAAATGAAAAAGAGATATTATAATAAGCACATACACAAACAGTTAGCGTACCAATAATTGTTTGTGGCAATAATTAATTATGTATCATAAGTTTAGGAGGATGCTTTATGAACAATTTATTAATGGAAGTCGAAAACGAGGTAGCAGTAGTAACAATCAACAGACCAAAGTCACTGAATGCATTGAATAGTGAAACACTTGCAGAACTTGACCAGTGCTTTGGCGAAATTGCAGAACGCAAAGATATCAGAGTTGTTATTCTGACAGGTTCAGGCACAAAGGCTTTCGTTGCAGGTGCAGATATTTCTGAAATGGTCAATGCAACACCTGCTGAAGGAAGAAAGATGGGTCTTCTTGCTAAAGAAGCTTTCTTAAAGCTTGAAACAATGCCTCAGGTTACAATCGCAGCAGTTAACGGATACGCTCTTGGCGGTGGCTGCGAGATTTCTATGGCATGTGACATTCGTGTAGCATCTGACAATGCTAAGTTTGGTCAGCCAGAAACAGGTCTTGGTATTCTTCCAGGTTTCGGCGGCACACAGCGTCTCCCGCGTCTTGTAGGCAAGGGCCGTGCAAAAGAACTGATCTTCACATGTGATCAGATCGATGCTCAGGAAGCTTACAGAATCGGTCTTGCTAATAAGGTTGTTCCTCAGGAAGAACTGCTTGATACATGTAAAGCAATGGCTAAGAAGATCATGTCCAAGGGCAGCTATGCTGTTTCTCTTGCTAAACAGGCTATCAACACAGGTATGGATACAGATCTTGCAAGTGGTCTTACACTTGAAGCAAATCTGTTCGGCTTATCATTCTCAACAGGTGATAAGAAGGAAGGTATGACAGCATTCCTTGAAAAACGTAAAGCAAACCTGACAGATTTCTAATTGGATTGATCTGAGTTTAATTTAAGAGACGGTTTGACATTTTCGGGGCGAAATGCGCGGGTCGTATTTCGCCTCACTTAGAAAAGAGAGTTGTTTATTATTTAACATAATGTTTATGTTGCGTGTTATTTAGGAGAGAGTATGAACATTCACATTTTAGTATTAGTTATTGCAATTGCCCTTTTCGGTGTACTTGCTTTTAAGCAGATGAGTGCGCTGATTCTGGCTCCCCTTGTTACTATTTTTGTTATTTTGTGTTCCGGTCTGCCAGTTCTTGAAAGCTTAAAAGGACTCTTCATGCCGGCAGCAACAGATTATGTTACTAAGTATTTTCTGACATTCTTCGTTGGTGCCCTGTTTGGTGCTGTTTATCAGTACACAGGCGCAGCAGAATCTATCGCCAGAGCGATTGCAGGTCTCTGCCACGGCAAGTATGTTGCACCAATTATCATGTGTATCACAGGTATCCTTACTTTCGGTGGTGTCAGCGGTTTCGTTGTATTCTTCGTTATCTACCCAATCGCCCTGAATCTTTTCAAAGAAGGCAACCTGACAAGAAGATTGATTCCTGCAGCTATTTCAGCAGGATGTTGGACATGGTCCATGTCAGCACCTGGTTCACCATCTATCCAGAACGTTATCGCTATGGATAGCCTTGGTACGCCATCTACAGCTGCATTTGTTCCATCTTTAATCACAGCCATTGTTATGTTTGCGTTAATCTTCGTATGGCTGGAAGTAAGAGCAAGAAGTTTTACAAAGAAAGGCATTGTATTTGATGACCCTACATTAAAATTTCAGCTGACAGCAGAAGAACTGCCAAAACCTGATGAAGAAAAGGATCTGCCAAATGTTATTGTAGCAATTCTGCCTATCATTCTGATTCTTGTTATGTTTAATAATCCAATGCATCCATTCCCTGTTGAAACATCTGTATTTGCGGGTGTAGCACTGGCAACAATCCTGATGTTTAAGAGAATTAAGGGTGTTAATGAATGGATTGGCGTTTTCAACAAAGGTGCAGCAGATTCAGGTGTTGCTATCCTGAATACAGCTATCGTTGTTGGTTTCGGTGGTGTTGTACAGAATACTCAGGGCTTTAATGACCTGGTAACAGCACTGAAGAATATGTCCATGCAGCCGCTTGTATTCGTTATGATTACAGTTGCTATCTGTGCCGGTGCCTGCGGTTCAGCTTCAGGTGGTATGGGTGTTGCATTCAACGCTTTAAAAGATACATATCTCCAGATGGGTGTTTCCCTTCCATATGTACATAGAATCGCAGCTATCGCAGCTGGTACTCTTGATACTCTGCCTCATCAGGGTGCTCAGATTACATTGCTTGGTATCTGTAAGCTGACACATAAGGAAGCATATTGGGATATCGCTGTTACACAGATTTTCATCCCATTCATCTGCTGTGGTGTATTCATCTTACTTGCACAGTTGGGCTTATAAGAAAGAAAATATTTTCAAGATGGCTTGGAATATATAATCTGAGTCATTGCAAAAATCGAATAAAAGATAAGAAGTCTCCGGATTTTCACTTGAATGAAGTGGGAATCCGGAGTTTTTTCGTGGATGATGATTGCATTATCAAATGAGCGTAGAGGAAAAATTTATGGATTTGGCAATCACTTTTAGAAAATCCTCCGGCATTTCACTGGAAAAAACAGCAAGGTCCTGATGCCCCGGGAGCTGGCAGGTGATTTCAAAGCTGTGAAGCGCCGCCCGGTCAAATCCGAGAAAACCTTCATGTCCGTAAATGGAGTCTCCCAACAGCGGGTGGGACAGACTGGCCATGTGGACACGGATCTGGTGGGTACGACCGGTCTGAAGCTTTAAGCGGACAAGGGAAAAAGGTGTTTCTTCATAGGTAAATTCTGATAAAACTTCATATTCTGTTCTTGAGGGACGTCCGGTATCAGCAACCTGGTAGCGGTTAAAACATTCCGGGACTTTTTCAATAGGCCGGTCGATCAGGCCCGATTTGGACTGGTTTGTCCAGTGGCCTTCTGCCAGAGCCAGATAAACCCGGGAAAGGGTATGATTTGCTCGCTGCCGTTCCAGCTGTTGGGCGGCGTATTTGTTCTTTGCTATAAGAATCAGACCGCTGGTATCCTTATCCAGACGACCGATGGGACAGAGCAGCGGCTGTTCCGGCAGCAGTCGGTAATACCAGGCCAGATAACTCAGCAGAGTATCCGAATAATGACCGTGGCATGGATGGATCACCAGACCGGCGGGTTTGTTCACAAGCACGATATCTTCATTTTCAAAAACAATGGATACAGGCCCCTCAGCAGGCACAACCTTTTGAGTGCGGTCATTGGGCATATTAAAAACAAGGGAGTCCCCGGCATGAAGCACACCCCGTGTGGTCACACGCTGTCCATTAATCAGAATACCGTTTTCACGAAACTTCACCGAACGCAAAAAAGCCCGGGACAGACCGGCTATATTGCGGGCATAGGCGTTTACCGACAGACCGTCTGCCTCCGGTTCAATCGTGTATGAAAGCTGCCGCATGATAGAAATTTCTCCTTTTCCAAATTTTGTGTTTTGAGAAGCTGGCCAATGCACCGTTCAAATTGGCTAGATTCATCCAAGTGTACGAACTCAAAATGATAGTAGTAATACTATATCATAAAATTGAACAATTGGTTAAGTATGAAGAGAAAAATTAAAAAAGTTTAACAAAAGTTAGCAAGAATTCTCCTTCCTATACAGGTGGGAGATGAGTTGCAGAAAAAAGAAAATAGAACGCTTGTTCTGCGGCGCGAAATGTGGTATACTATAATCAGTCGAAAGGATAGAAAGGACTGATTATATGGACAAAATGGATCATAATGCACATTCAGTATATTTGATGTATTATCATCTGATCATGGTTGTAAAATACCGAAGAAAAGTAATAGATGATCCGATTTCGGAACGTGCAAAAGAGATCTGGGAACGTATTGCACCTGATTATGGAATCACACTGGAAGAATGGAATCATGATGTTGATCATGTGCATGTTATGTTTCGGGCACAGCCAAAATCAGAACT
>OLOO01000338.1_pt1 | contig 47437 bp, 40 predicted proteins | sample 1672621 | NCBI WGS metagenome assembly OLOO01 (sample SAMEA3136706, study PRJEB25190) | human gut metagenome | biome: human gut; feature: human-associated habitat; material: faeces | place: Austria | collected 2013 | reverse complement strand
TCTTCTCGGGCTTCTGAGCTGCGTGAGCGTGCTCGGCACCCTGGTAGCAGTGCAGACGGGTCAGAGCCTTAGCACCGATGGTGTTGGAAGGGATCATGCCCTTGATAGCGTAGGTCATAGCCAGGTCGCTGTTCTCAGCCATCAGCTTGCTGTACTGGACCTTCTTCAGGCCGCCAATGTACTTGCTGTGGGTGATGTGGAACTTCTGCTCAGCCTTCTTGCCGGTCAGAACTGCCTTGTCGCAGTTGACGACAACGACGTAATCGCCGCAATCGACATTGGGGGTGTAGTTGACCTTCTGCTTGCCGCGCAGCAGAACAGCGGCCTCAGCAGCGACGTGACCCAGGCTCTTGCCGGTTGCGTCGAGCAGATACCACTTGCGCTCGACTTCAGCGGGCTTTACGAGAGTAGTGCTCATATCTATTTCCTCCTGATAAGTGTTTGGTACGATTCAGGCGCCTTTGGGGCGCGAGTGTCAGTATACAACACAAAAAAGCGCCTGTCAACATCTTTTTGCGATTTTTTCAGCGGAAATTTTTATACCTCTCAAAATCTCTTGAATTCTCTCGAAATCTCGTGTTTTCTAAAATCTCATTTTCAAAAAGTTTTTCAGTCTCCGGGGGGCAAAATTGTCCCGGCGGCGCTACAATTTTGCCGCCGAGTGTGTTATACTATATAAGATATTGTAAAAAGGAGATTTTTCCCATGCCGAAAGACATTCACACGCAGGATTCCTCCCAGCAGCGGGCCTCCATCAGCGATATCGTCAATCTGGTGGAAAGCGTGAGCCTGACATGAGCGATCCACACGCCATGCAGCGGCTCTGCGGCCTGATGCGCAAGGCCGTGCAGGATTACGAGATGATCTCCCCCGGTGATAAGGTCATGGTTGGCGTTTCGGGCGGCAAGGACAGCGTGGCCCTGACCATCGGGTTGGCCCTGCTGCGCCGGTACCTCGGCTTTGATTATGAGGTCGTGGCCGTCACCCTTGACCCGCAGTTTGACCACCAGGCTGTGGATTACAGCCCGCTGGCGGCGCTGTTCGCCCGGTATGGGGTCCCCTACGAGGTGCGCCGCACCGAGATCGGCCCCATTGTGTTTGAATACCGGCAGGAAAAGAACCCCTGTTCCCTCTGCGCCAGGCTGCGCCGGGGCGCGCTGCACACGGCGGCGCAGGAGCTGGGCTGCAATAAAGTGGCGCTGGGCCACCACCTCGATGATGCTGTCGAGACCTTTTACATGAATCTCTGGCGGGAGGGCCGCATTGGCTGCTTCTCCCCGGTCACCCAGCTGGACCGCCGGGGCCTGACCCTGATCCGCCCCATGCTGCTGGCCACCGAGCACGAGGTGCGCTGTGCGGTAAAGGAGGAGGACTTTCCCATCGTCAAGAGCCGCTGTCCCGCCGACGGTGTGACCGTGCGGGAGCAGACCAAGGATTTTGTCCGGGAGCGCTGCCGCACCGACCACGCTTTCCGGCAAAAAACGCTCCATGCTCTGCAGGAGAGCGGCATCGACGGTTGGCGGCCGGTCCATACAGGACGCACATCCAATCCATCCCCAAAGGAGGGAATGCATCATGCAGATGCAGAACTTTGAAAAACACGTCTGGGCTGAGATCGACCTCGATGCCCTGCGGGCCAACTTCCGCACCGTAAAGCAGCGGGCAGGCAGCCTGCCCCTGTGTGCCGTGGTCAAGGCCGACAGCTACGGCCACGGTGCCGTCCAGTGCGCCCGGGTCTTTGCGCAGGAGGGTGCCTCCTGGCTGGCTGTCAGCTGCCTGGCCGAGGCCCTGCAGCTGCGCAGGAGCGGCCAGACCCTGCCCATCCTCATTCTGGGCCATGTGCAGCCCACATACGCTGCCACCCTCATCCGGGACGATATCACCGCGGCCTGCTATTCCCTGCCCCAGGCCAAAGCCCTGAGCGAGGCCGCACAGGCCGCCGGGGGCCGGGTCAAAGTGCATCTGGCTGTGGATACCGGCATGGGCCGCATCGGCTTTGCTCTGCGCACCGATTTTGATGCCGCCATTGCCGAGGCCATCGCCGCCTGCACCCTGCCCGGCCTGGAAATGACCGGCCTGTTCCAGCACTTCTCGGTGGCCGATGACACCGCCGAGGAAAACATCGCCTACACCGCCGAGCAGCACCGGCTCTTTGTGCAGGCCTGCAGCGCCCTGACGGCAGCCGGGCACGAGCCCGGCATCGTCCACTGCGACAACTCAGCCGGTGTGATGCTCCACCCGGACTGGCCCGAGGGCCTGCCCCGGGCACACTGCATGGCCCGCCCCGGCATCATCCTGTACGGCTTTGACCCCAGCGATGAAGTCCGCTTCGGGCTGTTCCGCCCGGTGATGAAGCTCAAGACCGTGGTCAGCATGGTCAAGGTGCTGCAGCCGGGCCAGTCCACCAGCTATGGCCGCCGATTCACAGCAGAGCGGCCCACGCCGGTGGCCACCCTCTGCACCGGCTACGCCGATGGCTACCCCCGCCAGCTCAGCTGCGGCAAGGGCATCGTGGAGATCCACGGCACGCCCTGCCCGGTGCTGGGCCGGGTCTGCATGGATCAGATGATGGTGGATCTCTCCGCTGTGCCGGGCACGGTGCAGGAGGGGGACGAAGCCATCCTGTGGGGCGGCACTGTCAGCGACAGTGCGGAGGACATTGCCCGCAAGACCGATACCATCACCTACGAGGTGCTCTGCGGCGTTTCCCGCCGGGTGCCCCGTGTTTATCTGGAACACGGCACGACCGCTGCCGTGGAGGACTGGATCCTGAACGACTAACACACTCTCCCGGAGGAATTACATGGCAAGAGACAACATCCGAAATTTCTGCATCATTGCACACATCGACCACGGCAAGTCCACCCTGTCGGACCGCATTCTGGAGCTGACCAAGAGCGTGGACGAGCGCACCATGGAGGATCAGATCCTCGATAACATGGACATCGAGCGGGAGCGCGGCATCACCATCAAAGCCCGCGCCGTTACTCTGAACTACACTGCCAAGGACGGCAAGACCTACGAGTTCAACCTCATCGACACCCCGGGCCACGTGGACTTTGCCTACGAGGTCAGCCGCAGTCTGGCCGCCTGTGAGGGTGCCATTCTGGTGGTGGATGCCACCCAGGGTGTGGAGGCCCAGACGCTGGCCAACACCTACATGGCGCTGGAGCATGATCTGGAGCTTGTGCCCATCCTGAACAAGATCGACCTGCCCAGCGCCCACCCGGACGAAGTGGCCCAGGAGGTGGAGGATGTGATCGGCCTGCCCTGCATGGATGCGCCCCGCGTCTCTGCCAAGACCGGCCTGAACGTTGATCAGGTGCTGGAGCGGGTGGTCAGCGATATCCCCGCCCCCACCGGCGACCCGGATGCACCCCTCAAGGCCCTGATCTTTGACAGCATCTACGACAGCTACAAAGGCGTTATCGTCTACATCCGCGTGTTCGAGGGCACCGTCAAGCCCGGCGACACCATCAAGATGATGGCCACCGGGGCCGAGTTCACGCTGGTAGAGGTGGGCCACATGGGTGCCACCAGCCTGACCCCCTGCAGCCAGCTGCAGGCCGGTGAGGTCGGCTACCTGACCGCCAGCATCAAGACCGTGCAGGACACCCGCGTGGGCGATACCGTCACACTGGCAGACCGCCCCACCTCCGAGGCCCTGCCCGGCTACCGTCAGGTCAAGCCCATGGTGTTCTGCGGCATCTACCCCGCCGACGGTGCCAAGTACCCCGACCTGAAGGACGCGCTGGAAAAGCTGCAGCTGAACGACGCTTCCCTGACCTTTGAGCTTGAGACCAGTGCTGCGCTGGGCTTTGGCTTCCGCTGCGGCTTCCTGGGCCTGCTCCACATGGAGATCATCACCGAGCGTCTCGAGCGGGAGTTCGACCTGGACATCATCACCACGACCCCCAGCGTCCGCTACCGCCTGACCATGACGGACGGCACTGTGGAGATGATCGACAACCCGTCCAGCTACCCGGACCCCTCCAACATCGTCAAGCAGGAGGAGCCTTTTGTGGATGTCCACCTCTACACCCCCAACGATTACGTGGGTGCCCTGATGGATCTGTGCCAGCAGAAGCGCGGCGTGCTCATCGACATGAAGTATCTGGACGATGTCCGCGTGGACCTGCACTACGCCCTGCCTCTGGGCGAGATCGTCTACGACTTCTTCGATGCCATCAAGAGCCGCAGCCGTGGTTACGCCAGCTACGACTACGAGTTCAAGGAGTACCGCGAGAGCGATCTGGTCAAGCTGGACTTCCTGCTGAACGGCGACCCCGTGGACGCGCTCTCCATGATCGTGTTCCGGGACAACGCTTACGCCAAGGGCCGCCGCATCTGCGAAAAGCTGCGGGACAACATTCCCCGCACCCTGTTTGAGATCCCGGTGCAGGCCGCTATCGGCGGCAAGATCATTGCCCGTGAGACCGTCAAGGCCATGCGCAAGGACGTGCTGGCCAAGTGCTACGGCGGCGATATCTCCCGCAAGAAGAAGCTGCTGGAAAAGCAGAAGGAGGGCAAGAAGAAGATGCGCCAGCTCGGCAGCGTCTCCCTGCCCAGTGAGGCCTTTACCGCCGTGCTGAAGCTCGACAGCACGGATGACTAAGGGGTTTGCCTGATTGAATACAACAAACCGCCCATCTCATCGGAATACAGCAGATCTTGCTGTGCATCCAGATGAGATGGGCGGTTTATTTTATCTTATTGATCTTATGCAGGTTTCTTCTCCACCAATGCTTTTACCTCGTCTAAGGGAAGCTCTGTACACTCTGCAATCGTTTCCAGGCTCATTTGACCAAGTGCATAGAGTTTCCGGACCATTTCACGTTTTGTCTCAATTCTCGCCTTTTCCTCTGCTTCCTTCGCAGATTCTCTTGCAACCTCTTCAAACGCTCTGCACATCTGCATCTTCCCTCCTTCGGTTTCTTTCAGATAGCGCACTTCTTTTGCAAGAAGCGGATTCAGCATTTCACTGGGGTCAGTACAGTTCATATCATGCATCAAACGTCCAACCGGATGCTCCAAATCACGGAACGCACCATTCACATAAATAATGTGTGCACCGTCGCCAAACATCTTATTCTTCAGTTCCGTAACCGTTCGTTCCACATGATACAACGGAAGCCCGGCACCATATCGATCACGCTCTGTAATAAAAATCACATATGTGTCCACCAGCGCATCAAAATCTTCACCCTTTTCCAGCAGTGTCCGGTCAATGACACTGCTGTGGAACCTCGCCCGGCGGACGCTTGCGCCTTTATCCACACGCTGAACTTCAATGTCCATCACATGCCCATCTGCGTCCACCGCTCGGATATCCAGTTTGATAGAACGTTTGGTGGCACTTTTGTATTCGACTTGCGCTTCTGTATGCTGAACCTTGATATCTTCCCTCTCTAAAATTGTGCAAAGGATATATTCCACCGGTTCAATTTTCTCATCCAGCGCCTCCGAAAAGAAGTCATCATCCATCAGCCGCAGGTCTTTCAGAAGTTCCAGATAGTGTTCATTCCTTACGCTTGCTCTATCCATCGTGCTACTCTTTTCTATAACGCTACCCATTCATTCTCTATTTTTAAATTATCATATCCCTGTTAAAAAAGCAAGTATTTCCCAAGAACAAAGCCGTCCACTCCCTGAAACAGTTTCAGAAAGCGAACGGCTTATTTTTCAGTTCAGACCCTTGAACCAGTTCAGGCTGTCCTTGATGCCGTGCATGGAGTCCTGAATGATCCGGCCATAGATGTAGATGCTGTATGCCGCCGCAACGACCTGCACAAAGGCCTTGCCGCACTCGATGCCAAAGGCCAGATAGGGCTTCGCCTTCTGCCAGTAGGGGCGGATCTGATCCTTCAGCTCCCCCACCCAGGCAGGAGCGCCGCCGGAGACCTGCTCCAGCTCCTCAGCGGGAATGACGGTGCACTGCGCCGGAAATCTCAAGTTCTGCTGCATGTCCGCTCCTCTCAAAGTGCCAGGCTTGCCAGCAGCACCAGAACCACGCTTCCGGCCGCCAGCCCCATCGTTGTAAGAAGGGTGTCCGGGTCTACCTCTTTTTCCTCCACCACTTCCGCGCTGCCGCCGTTGGCCGACCAATGGGCATAGATGGTGGTATCCGCACCAAACGCCGTATCGTTGGCTTTGACCTGCACATCAATGGGAAAACCGGTAACATCATCTGTGCCAGAGGTGTACCAGCCATCGAAGGTATAGCCCTCCATGGTGGCGGTGGGCAGGCTCGTCAGCTGGCCGTCGGCATTGGTGCGCTCCGCGGCAGAGGTACAGATACCGCCGTTGGCATCAAAATAGACGATGACCTTTGCCGCAAAAGCGGTGGGGGTACACAGGCAGACCGCCAGCACACAGGCCAGCCCCGCCAGCATCCGTTTGAACTTCTTCATCCTGCGCTCTCTTTCCGGCTCAGCGTCAGACGCTGTAACCCTGTGCCTTGATGACATCCACCACCTGAGAAACGTACTTCTGGCAGGTATCGTGGTCGGGGGCCTCCACCATCACGCGGACCACCGGCTCGGTGCCGGACTCCCGGACAAGGATGCGGCCGGTATCGCCCAGTGCCTCGGCCACCGCCTTGACAGCGGTCTGCACGGCAGCATCGTCCTGCGCGGCCTTCTTATCGGTCACATGGACATTCTCCAGCACCTGCGGGTAGATCTTCAGCGGGGCGGCCAGCGCACTCAGAGGCTTCTTCTTGGCCAGCATGACCTCCATCATCTTCAGGCTGGTCAGGATGCCGTCACCGGTGCTGGCGTACTTGGAGAAGATGATGTGGCCGCTCTGCTCACCGCCGATGCGGCAGCCGTTCTTGGCCATATACTCGTAGACATACTTGTCGCCCACAGCAGTCTTGGCGTAGCCGATACCCTGCTCGTCAAAGGCCTTGTACAGGCCAAAGTTGGACATGACCGTGGTAACGACGGTATTGGTCAGCAGCTTGCCGCGCTCCTTCATGTAGCAGCCATAGATGTACAGGATGTGGTCACCGGTGATCACATTGCCCTTTTCGTCCACGCAGAGGCAGCGGTCTGCATCGCCGTCATAGGCAAAGCCCACATCCAGACCCTTTTCCACCACAAACTTCTGCAGACCCTCGATGTGGGTGGAGCCTGCGTTCAGGTTGATGTTCAGGCCGTTGGGCTGGTTGTTGATGACATAGGTGTCTGCGCCCAGTGCATCAAACACGCTCTTGGCAATGTTCCAGCTGGCACCGTTGGCGCAGTCCAGACCCACCTTGATGCCCTTGAAGGAGTAGATACCCAGGCTGATCAGGTAGCCCATGTAGCGGTTGCGGCCCGCCACATAGTCCACGGTGCAGCCGATATGCTCCCGGTGGGCAAAGGGCAGCTCCGGCCAATCCTGATCAAAGACATGGAGCTTGCCGTCGATGTAGTCCTCCACCAGCAGCAGGGTCTCCTCGGGCATCTTTTCGCCGTAGCAGTCGATCAGCTTGATGCCGTTGTCGTAGAACGGGTTATGGCTGGCGGAGATCATAATGCCGCAGTCAAAATCATCCACGCGGGCAATGTAGGCCACGCTGGGGGTGGTGGTGACGTGCAGCAGGTAGGCATCCGCACCGGAAGCGGTCAGGCCCGCCACCAGGCTGTACTCGAACATATAGCTGGAGCGGCGGGTGTCCTTGCCAATGACGATGCGGGCAGGCTCGTTGTTGCCGCTGCGCTCCCGCAGTGCATTATAATACCAGCCCAGAAAACGGCCCACCTTGTAGGCGTGGTCGGCGGTCAGGTTCACACCGGCCTCGCCACGGAAGCCGTCGGTGCCAAAATATTTTCCCATAGTCCTCTTCTCCTTCTATTGCAACGTTACGTTTTCTCTTATCCCTGAGAGCGCTCTCTCCTTGCTCTTACTTTTTATAATAGCATAAAATCGGAAAAGAATCCATGGGTTTGGGCATTCCGGGATGCTCTGCGCACACTTTTCTGTGCCGGTGCAGTGCCTTTTCCTCTCCCGTGCCGCCGCCCTGTTCTGTTTCGGATATTCGGTATCGGTTCCGGTAACGCTCCCGGTTTTTGCGGGAACGGTCTCATTTTCTGAAACTTTTCTTGTCATTTTCAACAAAATTGTTCGTCGCTCTGCACAAAATCGCAATTTCTCTCTTGACCTACCCCCCCCCCCCCCCCCGAACTATATTGAAGCTGCGATTTTTTTATGACATTTTCTGTCATAGATCGACACCGTGTAATTTTTGGGAGGACTGTTTATGAGAGCGAAGAATCTTGCATTGCGGGTGCTTTCTACAGCAGCGATGTTGTCCATTGTGACATCCATTGCGGCCCCCGCATTCGCGGCCACCTACTACATCAATGATGGCAGTGTGGATGTTAAAGTCAGCGAAGACGGTGTAGTCACCGTCGAACAAGGCGACGTGACCTACAAAGACGGCCTTGACAGCGTCGTCATCCGGGGCGGAACCCGCGGCAACAAGGATGATGACCGCGTCAAGGCCGACGCTTCCCCCGCCACGCAGGAAGCAGACGGGAGCAACACCCCCGCAGGGAACGAGACGGAAGCGCCCAAGAGCGAGAATACCACTGGGGACACTGCACCGAAGCAGGAAACCACAGCCGCCGGGGAGCGCAAAGAGGGTACTCCGCAGCAGGAGCCCACCGAAGAGGAAGAGGAAGAAGAGGAGCAGGAGGAGCAGCAGGAGCCCACCGAAGAGAAAGTGACCCCGGAGCCTGTCAAGGCAAAGGCAGAAGCTCCCAAGCCCACACAGGAGCCTTCCGCAGAGCAGGAAGAGGAGCAGGAGGAGCAGGAAGAGGAACAGGAACAGGATAAGGAAGATGAGCCGACCGTTCCCTCTGCCCCCGCAAAGCCGACCGAAAACGTTATTACCATTGTCAACAACTTTGTCAAAAAAGCCGAGCAGGCTTTTTCGTTTGTGCTGGACAATGTGAATATTGACCGCAGTGGAGATAACTACGGTCACGGCAAAGCGGCTCTCACGGTAAAGGGCAATGGCGACACGGAAATTGAACTGGATGGAGACAACATCCTGAAGGGTGGTTTCAATCACGCCGGTCTTGAGAAAAACGACAGTGATGGAACGGGTACACTTACCATTAAAGACGAGGACGGCAGCAAGGGCAGTCTCCTTGCAAAGGGTGAATATGCAGGTGCCGGTATTGGTGGTGGACATTGGCAGGACACCTCTCATATCACAGTCACTGGCGGCAAAATCACTGCGGTCAGCGGGGCCTATGCTGCCGGCATTGGCGGCGGTGACTGTTCTGATGGTACAGACATTACCATCAAAGGAGATGCCACTGTAACTGCAAGCGGCGACACCGGTGCTGGCATCGGCGGCGGTGGTGACGGATACTACGTAGGAGGTTATGGTGAAGTTACCATTACCGACCAGGCAAATGTTACAGCCTGGTCCGAATTTGGTGCAGGGATTGGCGGCGGACGAAACGCCGGTGGTGATATCACAATTTCAGGGAATGCCACCGTTGCAGCAGAGGCCTACAATGATAGCGTCGCAATTGGCAGCGGCGGACAACTTTCTAACCGTAAACACCTCGACACGACCATTACCATCTGTGACAAGGCAAATGTTACCGCAGTTGGTTCCGGTTGGCATCCTGCAATCGGTTCTCGGGGTAACATTACCTTCTATGGTGGTGACAGCCATCCTTTTACCACCACCATCAATATCCTGGGCGGCACCCTGAATGTCATCAATCGAGGGGACGACCATTACACTTCTGATTATCCTGCTATTGGCAATGAAAGTGCCGATTATGGTACAAACGCAGATCTTGTTCTTAACATCAACGCAAGCACTGGCAATACTGTCATCAACGCCTATACCACCGGCAGCAATGCGGCAACCATCGGAAAAGGACGTACTCTTAAAAAAGATGACGAACAGATCCAGTACAATGCAGACGGAGGCTCCAAATTTGGCGAAGACGGTTCTGTCATTCTGAACCTGTTCCGAAATTCTACCACGGAAAAGACAGGCGAAAAAATCGAAACAGACAATAATGTCTGGTATGATCTGCATAAAATCATCGGCGGCGTGCAGTACGACACCCTGCACAATGCCAAGTGGCTGAAAGACAACGGCTACACCAGCCAGCTTGCCACCGACACCACCCATGCATGGACGTTGGACACCACGAAGGAGCCGGTAGAGCCCACGCTGGAGCATGAGGGCCACGTTTACTATAAGTGCAGTGTGCCCGGCTGCAAGGCCGTGCACGATGAGGTGCTGCCCAAACTGGAGGAATCGAAACCTACTCCGGAACCTACTCCGGACCCCACCCCGGTGCAGCCGGAACCCACCCCGGAACCTGCCCCTGCGCAGCCCGACACGCCCGCTGACACCCAGAACACCGCCGAGGACGATGTGAGCACCCCCAAGCTCTACGTCATCGACCTTGCCAGCACGCAGGTGCTGTTTGATGAGACCCGTCAGAACGACACCGTGACCTACACCACAAAGCAGGACGGTGCCAGCCTGACCGGCTCCTTTGAGGCACTGGAGGCCATGGCTGCGGATGGCGTAAAGACCATCGTGTTCCAGACCATCGGCACCAACACCCCCGGCGCGGTGAGCCGTGTTTCGGTCGATGCCCTGCTGCAGCACGGCGGCGAGACCCTGCTGCTGACCCACAACGGCACGGAAGTCCACCTGACCATCGACGGCCAGAACGCTGACGGCCTGCTGCTGCAGTAAGCGCCAACCCCCTTCTGCCGAGTTCCGCATCTTGGCAGAAGTTCTGAATATCCCAAAACCACAAAAGGCCTCGGAAGCGCATTCCGGGGCCTTTTGTGGTTTCTCCTTCATTTTTTACGCTCCCTCCGGCGTTTTTCGCCCCGGAACAACAGCTCTTTTTTCAGCCTTTACTGCATCTTTAGGAAAAGTATGGTATACTTTTCATCTGGAGTAGAATAGATATGGAGGGATCCCCATGAAGCAGAAGACCCGCTGGCACGACGCGCTGGTCCTGGCCGCTGTGCTGTGCGCCGCCTTTCTCATCGTGACCGGCACACAGCAGATCACTGGCCGGATCGATGGCGTTGCATCGATGGTGTTTGTTCTGGCAGTTTTTTTGATCTCGATCTATACGGATGGTTATGTGTGGGGCGTGGTGGCTTCCCTGATCGGCGTGCTGGCCGTGAATTTTGCGTTCCGCTCCCCTTACTTTGCCTTCAACTTCACCCTGCCGGAAAACCTGTTCTCAGGCATGGCGATGCTGGTGGTGTCCATTATGACCAGCACCCTGACCACCCGCATCAAAAAGCAGGAACAGCTGCGGATGGAGAGCGAGACCGAAAAGATGCGGGCCACCCTGCTGCGGGCCGTCTCCCACGATCTGCGCACGCCCCTTACTTCCATTTACGGGGCCTGTTCCACGGTCATTGAAAATTATGACAGTCTGGAAAAAGAGCAAAAATTAAAACTTCTTGGCGAAGCCTGTTCCGATGCCCAGTGGCTGAACCGGATGGTAGAGAACCTGCTGTCTGTCACCCGCTTTGACGGCGGGCAGGTAGCCGTGCAAAAGACCCCCACCGTGCTGGACGAGCTGATTGACACCGTGCTGGTGCGGTTCCAGAAGCGCTACCCCAAGGTGCCCGTTACCACCTACCTGCCCGACAGCTTCATCGTGATCCCCATGGACTCGATGCTGATCTCGCAGGTGTTGACGAACCTTTTGGAGAATGCCGCCGTCCACGCCGAGGGGATGACCCAGCTGACCCTGCGGGTGTTCACGCTGGGCAGCCGGGCGGTGTTTGAGGTATCGGACAACGGCTGCGGCATTCCGAAGGAGCGCCTGCGCACCCTGTTCACCGGTGTGCTGCCCGCCGATGCCGCGGCCGACAGCGGCAAGCACGGCATGGGCATCGGCCTTTCGGTCTGTGCCGCCATCGTCAAGGCACACGGCGGCGAGATCCAGGCCGAGAGCAAGGTGGGCGAGGGCACCAGCATCCGCTTCTGGCTGGAGACCGAATCGATCGAGACGGAGGAAAATGAAGATGAGCAATAACAAATTCAAGGTTCTGGTCGTGGAAGATGAGGCCAACATCTGCAGCTTTATTGAGACGCTGCTGGAGACCAACGGCTATCAGGCCCTTGTTGCCAACACCTGCGCCATGGGCCAGACCCTGTTCACCTCCCACAATCCGGATCTTATCATCCTGGATCTGGGCCTGCCTGACCGGGACGGGCTGGAGCTCATCCGTTTTGTGCGGCAGAAGTTCCTGACCCCCATCGTCGTGCTCTCGGCCCGCACCACCGAGCAGGACAAGATCGAGGCGCTGGATCTGGGAGCCAACGATTACATCACCAAACCCTTTGGCACCGGCGAGCTGCTGGCCCGGGTGCGCGCCGCCCTGCGCACCAACCGCTTCGGCGTGCTGGGCGGAATGCCCGGCGGCGTGTTCCGGGCACAGGGGCTTGAGATCAACTATGAGCGCCGCAAGGTCTTTGTGGACGGTGCCGAGATCAAGCTGACCCAGACCGAATACAACATCGTGGCCTTCCTCTCGGAACATGCAGGCCGGGTGATGACCTATGCCGCCATCGTGCGGGCCATCTGGGGCGATACCGACTGCGGCAGCACCAAAAAGCTGCAGGTCAACATGGCAAACATCCGCAAAAAGCTGGGCAGCGTGCCCGGCCGCAACACCTATATTCTGAACGAACTGGGCGTGGGATACCGGATGATCGACGAGGACACCGATGCCAGGCCCGAAAGCTGAGGACTGCGTATGCTTCCTGCACTGATCATTTTTCTGCTGACCTATCTTCTGATGCTGGCCCTGCCGCAGTACCGGCCTTTTGCCGCGCTGGGCGGGGCCGCTCTGTTTCTGGCTCTGGGCGCGGCGGGCCTGTGGGATTTTACCCTGATGGATGCCGCCCGGGCTGTGGACTTCAATGTCCTGCTGATGATGGCGGGCACCATGGGCACGGTCTCCCTCTTTATTGAGAGCAGGATGCCCTCCCGGCTGGCCGAGCTGCTCATCGTGCGGGTGCCCAACGTGAAATGGGCCGTGTGTATGCTGGCCCTTTTTGCCGGGGTCATCAGCGCCTTTGTGGACAATGTTGCCACGGTGCTCATGGTGGCCCCGGTGGGCCTTGCCATTGCCCGCAAGCTCAAGATCTCCCCCGTGCCCGTCCTCATCTCCATTGCGGTCTCCTCCAACCTGCAGGGAGCCGCCACCCTTGTGGGCGACACCACCAGCATCCTGCTGGGCGGCTTTGCGGGGATGAACTTCTTCAATTTCTTCTGGATGGAGGGCAGGCCCGGCATCTTCTTCGGGGTGGAGCTGGGGGCGCTGGCCTCTCTGGGCGTGCTGCTGTTCACCTTCCGGCACGAGACCCCGCCCATCTCGGCCACGGTGGAGACCGAGGTCACTGACACGGTTCCCTCCGCCCTGATGCTGCTGACGGTGGGTCTGCTCATCGCGGCATCCTTCCTGCCCCAGCCTGCGGGCGGGCTGCCGCTGGCGCTCTATGGCCTGCGCAGCGGTCTGATCTGTGCAGGGGTCTGCCTGTTCGGCATCCTGCGTGCCTGCCTGCGCCGCCGCTCGTTCGCGCCGTTCCGGCTGGCGGCCCGGGAGCTGGACTGTGACACCCTGCTGCTGTTGTTCGGGCTGTTCATCCTGATCGAGGGCATCCGCAAGGCCGGGGTCATCGATGCCGCCGCCCAGCTGTTCTACACCCTCTCCGGTGATGACCCCTTCCGGCTCTATACCCTGCTGGTGTTCGTCTCGGTGGGCCTTTCTGCCTTCATCGACAACATCCCCTATGTGGTCACCATGCTGCCGGTGGTGCAGGGCATTGCCGGGCTGATGAACGGCGGTGCAGGCTTCCCGCCCGAGCTGTTTTATTTCGGCCTGCTCACGGGCGCAACTCTGGGCGGCAACCTGACCCCCATTGGCGCTTCGGCCAACATTGCGGCCATCGGCATCCTGCGCAAGCATGGTGAGCAGGTGCGCACCCGTGATTTCCTGCGCATCGGCATCCCGTTCACGCTGGCAGCTGTTCTTACGGGCTATGTGTATCTCTGGCTGGTGTGGGGCGCATAAGCGCTGCCGTGGCCGTGCGAATGCCGGCCGCCTGCAAATTCGATCCTGCTGAGCCGAAGGCCTGCGTGCCAAAGCAGAAGCAAAAAACGCGCTGTGTCCAACGACACAGCGCGTTTTTATAGTTTATTCCAACTCGATCTGCTGGGCGTATTCTTCCAGCAGCTCCCGTTCCAGGAAGGGGGTTTTCACGCCCTCACGGTCGCGGTAGGTCTCGTGGCCCTTGCCGATGACGGCGATCAGGTCGCCCTCCTGGGCGTGATCCACGGCGTAGTGGAGCGCATCCAGACGGTCGGGGATCTCCACAAACTTGGCATCGGGGTTGCCCTTGTTCATGCCCACCCGGATATCGGCGAGGATGTCCTCGATCTTCTCAAAGCGGTTGTTGTCCTCGGTCAGGATGGAGAAATCCGCCATTTTGGCACAGGTCTCGCCCATGCCGTAGCGGCGCAGCTTGGAGCGGTTGCCGCCGCAGCCGAACACCACCACCAGCCGGTGGGGGTGATAAGCCCGCAGGGTGGTGAGCAGGCTCTCGGTGGAGACCTCGTTGTGGGCGTAGTCCAGCAGGATGGTAAACTTTTTGCTGATGGGCACCAGCTCCACGCGGCCCTTGACCACGCACTTGCCAAGACCCTCATGGATGGCGGCATCGGGCAGGCCCAGAACCTTGCCCACAGCCAGGGCGGCCAGCGCGTTGTAGACGCTGAACTCGCCGGGCATGTTCACCCTGACATCCATATTGTCTCTGCCGGAGACGTGGAACGCCACGCCCAGAAAATCGTGGGTGCGCAGCAGCTCACAGCCCTCGGCGCGGTAGTCGGCCTTTTCACTGCGGCCATAGGTCACCAGCTTGCAGGTGTGGCCTTCCAGCAGGGCTTCGGTGTTCTCATCATCGATGTTCACCACGCCCACATCACACCGCCGGAAGAGCTGCCCCTTCCAGCTGCGGTACTCCTCAAAGGTCTTGTGCTCACCGGGGCCGATGTGGTCGGGGGAGAGGTTGGTGAACACGCCGATATCATAGTGCACCCCCGCCACACGGTCCATCATCAGGCCCTGACTGGACACCTCCATCAGGGCCACATCGCAGCCTGCATCCAGAAACTGGCGGAAGGTCTTTTGCAGCTCGTAGCTCTCAGGGGTGGTGTTGGCGGTCTCCTGATGACGGCCCATGAAATAGATGCCGTTGGTGCCGATCATGCCGACCTTTTTCCCGGCAGCTTCCAGCACGCTCTTGATCATGTGGGTGGTGGTGGTCTTGCCCTTGGTACCGGTCACGCCGATCATGGTCATCTGGCGGGAGGGGTTGCCAAAGAGGTTGCCGCTCATCAGCGCCATGGCATAGCGGCTGCTCTCCACCTTGACCACGGTCACACCGGGCATGGCAGAAAGGTCGATGTCATGCTGGATGACCAGCACGCTCACGCCCTTGGCGGCGCAGTCCACGGCAAACTCGTGGCTGTCACGCTGGGTGCCCACGATGCAGACAAAGGCAAGGCCCGGGGCCGCCTTCCGGCTGTCGTAGATGATGTCCTGCACTTCGGTATCCAGGCTGCCCTGCACCAGCGTAAAGGGCACGCCTTCCAGTAATTGTTCCAGCTTCATAACATTACACGCTCCTCATTGGGTCGTTTGGGGTTGGTTTGCATCGCCCGCCGCCGGGGTCGTTCCCTCGGCGGGAGTCGGCTGTGCCGTCTGTCCGGCCTCGGGGCCTGCCGGGGCCGCGGCGGTATCCGTTGGTGTTTCGGCAGCGGCATCTGCGGCGGCTTCGCCCTCTGCCGGGGCAGTGCCGTCTGTGGCCGTGCCTTCTGCCGTTTCACCGGTCACACCTTCTTCGGCGGGTGTTTCCTCCACCGGTTCAGGCAGGATGTAGCCGGAGGGCAGCTCCGGCTCGCCCTGTGCAAAGGTGAACTTGCGGGTGCTGGACATGCTGATATGGGTGAAGTCCAGCTTTCCGGTGTCGGTCGCGGCACAGCCCTTGCCGTCCTCATTCAGCAGGACGTGCTTTGCCAGCTTGAGCTTATATTCCAGCTCGTTCAGGGTGCCCAGCCAGACGCTGATGCGGTCCTGATAGAGGAAAGCCATCTCGTCCACATCCGCAAACTCGATGCGGGTCACGTCGGCGCTCATGCCTGCGGCATCCAGCGCAGCCAGCAGGGTGTTCAGGCTTTCCAGCCGCTGGTCCGTCTCCTCCTCAACAGTGCCGGAGGCGCTGCTGTCGGCGGCGCTGTCCGGGGTACTGTCGGCCTTGGGCTCTGCCGCAAAGGTCAGCTGTTCGCCGGGCTCGGCAGAGACCGGTTCGCCGCCGTACAGGGTGGGCAGACCGGCAGGCTGGGCAGAATCCTTTTCCAGGATCTTCAGGCCGCCCGAGAGGGTCAGCCAGCCGGAGGAGGTCTGCATGGCCCAGGCAGGCTGGGCTTCTGTTACCCGCACCACCACGGTGCCGGGGTAATCCCGCTCCACCCGGATATCCTCCAGCATGGGGAACACTTTTTCCAGCGCGGCAGCCTTGCTGCCGGGGTCAAAGCTGAAGATATTCTCTTCCAGATGGACATCCAGCGCCTGCAGGATCTGGTCGCTGGTATAGCCGCCGGCCTCCTGCACCACACCGTCCGCTGTCTGCACCTGAATAGAGCTGATCTTGAACAGCATCGTCACGGTGAGGTAGACCCCCGCGCCGATGACGCAGAGCAGCATGACAAGGGCCGTGAGCCGCCGCATGAGCCTGCGCCGCCGGATGGCGGCCCGGGTCAGCTTCCGCTTTTTCCTGCCCTCCCGCCGGACGGGGTCACGCCGGGCGTTCTGACCCTGCACCGGCCGCATCCGCTGGCCGCTGCGGCTCTGGGCGTTCTGCGGGCGGCGCTGGGCGTTCCGGTTCTGGCCGCCAGACGGGCGGCGGTTCCGCTGGTTGCCCCCGGAGGTGCGCCGCTGGCCGTTCTGCCCGCTGCGGGGGCGCTGTGCGCCGCTCTGGCTGCTCCGCCCGCCGGTGGGAAAGGTGATGCTGTTGTCCGGGTAGGAGCCGTAGTTCACCGTGCGCTCCGTGTACCGGCTGGGGCGGGGCGCATCGGAGTCATAATTGGGGTTCGTGATGGGGTGGCCGCCGGAGGAATATCCTGCGTACCCGCTGTACCCCAGGTCACTGCCAGCACCCGCGCTGCTGCGGCGCTGGGTGCTCTGCCCGCCGCGCCGGTCATCCCGGGCCTGATCGTAGGCCCGGCGGCGCTTGCGGTTCCGGCTGTTCCGGTCATTCTGCGGCATCCGGCTGCACCTCCTTTCCTCTGTTTTTTCCTTCCGTTACGGGGTCTTGACCAGTTTGAGCAGGGCATCCGCAATGCGGTCCAGGCTGTCATCCACCGACAGGCTCCGGGCATTGCGGCCCATCTCAGCCAGCTTGCCGGGCTGGGCCAGCATCCCGGCAACGGTCTGCACCAGCTTTTCGCCGGTCAGGTCTTTTTCCTCAATGACCACAGCAGCGCCGGCCTTCTGCAGCTCCATGGCGTTGTAATACTGGTGGTTCTCTGCCACGTTGGGGCTGGGGATGAGCACAGCGGCACGGCCCACAGCCTCCAGCTCGGCCAGTGTCAGGGCACCGGCGCGGCTGATGACAAGGTCCGCTGCTGCCAGCAGCTCGGGCATATTGTTGATGTATTCCTTCACCACAAGGCTCTCGCCGGGGGCAAAGCCCTTTTCCTTTTCCAGATCCTGAAACAGCTGCACGCCGTACTGGCCGGTGGCATGGAGATGGAGGACGGGCTTTTTGTTCTTCTGCTCCCAGGCGCAGAGGTCGGCCACCACCTCGTTCACGCGGCGGGCACCCAAACTGCCGCCGAAGGAGAGGATCACGGTGCGGTCACCTGCGCCCAGTTCGGCACGGATGGCTTCCCGGTTCTTCGCCTGGGTGAACACCTCAGGCCGGACGGGATTGCCCACCACGATGGTCTTTTCGGGTGCGCCCAGCTTTTCCACGGCGGCGGGCACAGCGGCAAACACGATGTCCACATCCGGGGCCAGCAGCTTGTTGGTCACACCGGGAAAGGCGTTCTGCTCATGCAGGGCGGTTTTGATGCCCTGTCTGGCGGCGCAGCGCACCACCGGGCCGGACACATAGCCGCCGCAGCCAATGACCAGGTCGGGCCGGATGTCCTTCATCATCTTTTTGGCCTTGGGGCCGGAGAGTGCCAGATTCCACAGGGTAATGATATTCCGCTTGATATTGTTCAGGCTCAGCTTCCGCTGAAAGCCGGTGATCTCGATGTGATGGAAGGGATAGCCCGCCTGTGTGACCAGACGGTACTCCATGCCCTCTTTCCGGCCCGCAAAATGGATCTCGGCGGTGGGGTCGGCCTTTTTGATGGCTCCCGCAATGGCCAGAGCCGGGTTGATATGGCCGGCAGTGCCGCCGGCTGCAATGAGTACACGCATCTTGGTTCCTCCTTACTGTTCTGTCTGCGCTCTGCGCGCGGTATCCAGCACAATGGTCTTTGCCTTGCGCTGGCGCTCCCGCTCGGCGTGGGCTTCCTCCCGTTCCAGGCGGGCCCGTTCGCCGTTGCGCCCGATATTGACCATAACGCCCATCTCGGCCAGCAGCAGGATCAGACTGGTGCCGCCGGAGGAGAAGAAGGGCAGCGAAATGCCGGTGTTGGGCAGGGTGTTGGTGACAACGGCGATGTTGCAGAACACCTGCCAGGCGATCTGCGCCATGATGCCGATGCCCACCAGCGTGCAGAACCGGTTTTCGGCATGGAAGGCGATCCAGAAGCCCTGCACCAGAAAGAGGACGAACAGCACGATGACGATCACCGCGCCGACGAAGCCCAGTTCCTCGCACACGACACTGAAGATAAAGTCGTTGGTGCTCTCCGGCAGCCAGAGCTGCTTTTCGATGCTGTTGCCAAGGCCCAGCCCCGTGGCACCGCCTGAGCCGATGGCGTACAGGCTCTGCTTGGTCTGGCTGGTCATCCGGTCAAGATCCTGGGTCCAGCCGTCCAGACGGCTCTGCAGGTAGTCGATGGAGTCCACATGCTTCAGCAAAGTCTCCAGCAGGAACAGCGCGGCACCGGCACAGCCCCAGGTAATGATGCCGCCGCTGCCGCCCAGCAGCAGGATGGTGCCCACGATGGCCGTGGTCAGCAGGATGCCCGACATGTGGGGCTCCAGCACCAGCAGGATCAGGACAGGCACCAGCCACAGGATGGGCCGGATGAGCTCCACCACGATGCTGTGGTGGACCCACTTGCGCAGGGGCACCTCGCCGAATTTGATCTGCGGGGTCCTGGCGGCGATGTCTGCCGTGAGCAGGATCATCTCAAACTTTGCCACCTCGGAGGCCTGTAAGGTCAGGCCGCCGAAGCTGATCCACCGGCGGCAGCCGTTGATGGGGCTGCTGAACAGCACCAGCACCAGCAGGATCAGGCAGACAACATAGCCCAGCTTGACCATTCTGCGCAGGAAACGGTGGTCAAAATAGGAGAACAGGAACATCATGCCCAGGCCCAGCACCGTGCAGAGCAGCTGGGATTTGATGTAATGGAAGCTGTCCCCAAAGCGGAGATAGCCCGTGGTATAGCTTGCACTGAACAGCATGACCAGCCCGAACACCATGATGATAGCCAGGGTCGCCATCCAGTTGAGCAGGATGGGCGGCCAGGGGCCGGGGTCCCGCTGAAAGACGGAAAACGGCTCTGCTTTTTTTCTGCGGAGTGTTGCCAAACTGCACCCCTCCTTAACTGATTTTTGCCAGCTGAACGGTCAGCGCCACGCCCAGCATGGCAATGACACAAAAGGTATAAAAGATCTGTTCCGCGCTCTGGCCCCGCAGCTCCAGCCAGCGGTGGAGCGGTGCCGAGCGGAACAGCTGCCTGCGGCCCCGGCTGGCCTTGCAGACCAGGATCTGCAGGGCCACCATACCGCCCTCCAGCCAGAAGGGCAGGGCCAGCGGCAGGGTGAGGTCGGGCCAGCCGATGCACAGGGGCACGCACCCCAGCATCCCGGCCAGAAACAGGCTGCCCACGCTGCCCAGCCGCAGCTTTGCAGGCGGGAAGTTCCAGAGCAGGAAGGCCATCAGGGCACCGGCCAGTGCGGCGGGCAGAACGCCCAGCGGGAACCAGCCCAGCAGGGTCATCACCCCCATCAGGCCCAGCATGGCCGCAAAGGACGTGCCGCAGACGATGCCGTCCATGCCATCGGCAATGCGGGCACACTCGGCCAGTGCGACCAGCAGCCCTTCCCACAGCAGCGGGGCGGCAATGCCCAGATCGACATAGCCCACGCCCGGCAGGGTGATCCCGGCTGCAAGGCAGCCTTTGGCTCCCAGCAGCACCAGCACCACGGCACCGGCAGCGGCTTCCAGCCCAAGGCGGGTGTGCCGCCGCAGGCCCAGCACGGAACGGCTGCGGATGCGGGCCAGATCCTCCAGCAGGCCCACGCCGCCAAAGAGCAAAGCTCCCAGCAGCGCTGTGAGCAGCCGGACTGAGAACAGGCTCTCGGCCCCCAGCAGCTCAGGCTGAGCCACACAGGCGGCTGTCCAGCCCACGCCCACAGCAGCCAGCACCCCCACCATCAGGCAGAGCCCGCCCATGGTGGGGGCCTGCGGCGGGCGCTCCGGCTCGGCATCCGGCGCTTCCTGCTTGGGTGATGGTGCCTGCCGGGCCTTGGGCTCATCCCAGCGTCCCTGGAACGCCCGCAGCAGCGGCACCATCAGATTCCCGAGCGCCGCCGTGAGGAAGAACCCCAGCGTTGAGGCGGCGATCAAGGCGAAACGAATCATAGCTCGATGTTACTCCTTGTAAAAGATCTCCAGCACTTTTTCCAGTGCCATGCCGCGGCTGGCCTTGACCAGCAGGGCATCGCCGGGCTGCATTTTGTTCAGCAGGGCCTCGGCGGCCTGAGCGTAGGTGTCGGCATGGAGGGTGGGCAGCCCCTTGGCAGCAGCCACCACGGCAATGCGCTTGGCCTGCTCGCCATAGGTGACGAGGTAGTCCACCTTGTTCTCCACGGCCTGACGGCCCACCTCCTCGTGGGCGGCGCGGCTGATATCGCCCAGCTCCAGCATATCGCCCAGCAGGGCAAAGCGGCGCTTGCAGGGATACTCCCTGAACATGGCCAGCGCGGCCTTCATGCTGTCGGGGTTGGCATTATAGCAATCCTCAATGACATCCACGCCTCTGACGTGCACCACCTTCTGGCGCATTCCGGTCTGCTCAAAGTCGGCCAGACCGGCAATGACCCGGCGGGCATTCAGCCCCAGACGGGTGGCGGCACAGTAGGCAGCCAGTGCGTTGGCCACATTATGCCGGCCCATGGCGGGGATCTTTACGAGGAAAGTCCCCTCCTCGTGATCCTCCAGCACAAAGCTCATGCCCTTTTCATCCTGCTGGATGGACAGGGCGCAGACATCGGCGTTCTCATCGCCCAGGCTGAACCAGACCGGGCGGACATGGTCGGGCAGGACGGCCTTGCGCAGGAAGGGGTCGTCCCCGTTCAGCACCAGCGGAGCACCCTCCGGCAGACCGGCGCAGATCTCCAGCTTTGCCTTGCAGATGTTCTCCTGACTGCCCAGGTTGCCGATGTGGGACACCCCGATGCAGGTGATGATGCCTACATCCGGGCGGGCGCACTTGCTCAGGCGCTCGATCTCTCCGGCGTGGCTCATTCCCATCTCCACCACGGCGTACTGGGTCTCTTTGCCGATGCGGAACATGGTGCGGGGCAGGCCCAGCTCATTGTTCTGGTTGCCCTCGGTCTTGATGGTACTGCCAAAGCCTGCAATGGCGGCGTAGGTCATCTGCTTGGTGGTGGTCTTGCCCACGCTGCCGGTCACGCCCACCACTTTGGGGTGGAACTGGCTGCGATAATTGGCCCCCAGCACCATCATGGCGTGGTAGCTGTCCGGGCAGATCACACTCTTCTCCTCCGGCACGCCTTCCACGGGGTGGTTCAGCACCACGCAGAGCGCGCCGTTTTCCAGCGCCTTGGCGGCAAAATCATGGCCGTCGAATTTTTCGCCCGGGAACGCCACAAAGATGCACCCGGGGCAGACCTCACGGCTGTCGGTGGTCACCAGCGTGACCGGGGTCTCGCACTGGGCCAGCGCGTTGACCGCCAGGCCCTCCAACAGGATGTTTGCTGCAATTGCTTCCATACTCTCATTCCCCTTTATCCACAGATCAGATGTACGATGGTTCCCTGCTGGACGCTGGAGCCGGGTGCCTCACTCTGGCTCTGGACCGTGCCGGAGCCTTCGACTGTGCAGTTGAACCCTGCGGCGTTCAGCATCTGCCGGGCAAAGTCCGCGCTCTTGCCGGTCACGTCCGGCACCTCGGCGTGTTTGCCCTCATAGGTATCGGTATATAGATAAACAGTGGTGCCGTAGGGCACCTCTGCCCCCGCGCGGGGGTACTGGTAGGTAACAAGGGCGGCGGTCTGGTCGGATTCGCTCTCGGCCAGGTGATGCTTCAAGCCCTTGATGTTCAGCTGCACCTGCGCGTTGCTCCACTCCTTGCCCGTCAGGTTGGGCACCTTGACGGTGGTGCCGCTGCGGTCCACGCCGTCGGTGGCGATGCCCAGATAGGGCGCGATCTCGCTGATGATGTTGCCCACCACCGGAGCCGCCAGAATGGACGAATAGTCGGTGCGGGCATTGTTGGGGTCGTCCAGCATGACATAGACCAGGATCTCCGGGTCGTTGGCGGGCAGGACAGCCGCAAAGGATGCCACCTTCTTGTAGTCGCCGTCGGCGCGGCGGTCCATGTTCAGCTGCTCGGAAGTGCCGGATTTGCCGCCGATGCGGTAACCCGCAACGTAGGCGTTGCCGCCGCCGCCCTGGGTGCCGTCGCCCACCTCAAACTCCATGATCTGGCGGATGGTCTCGCTGGCGCTCTCGCTGATGACCTGACGGCGGATGTTGGTGCCGATCTCCTGCACCACATTGCCGTTCTGGTCCGTGATCTTATCCACCACATGGGGGGTGACCAGATAGCCGCCGTTGACTGCCGCCGAGACGGCAGTGCACACCTGCAGCGGGGTCACGGCCATGGCCTGACCGAAAGCGGAGGAGGCCAGCTCCACCTCGCCCAGACGGCTCTTGCTGTAATACTGCATGAAGCTGGTCTCATTGGGCAGGTCCACACCGGTGCGCTCGGTGAAGCCAAAGGCATCAAAGTAATCATAGAACAGGCTGGAACCCACGCGCTGGCCCAGCTGGACAAAGTAGATGTTGCAGCTGTTGCGCAGGGCCTCGGCCAGATTCTGGGCCCCGTGCGCCTTTCTGCCGGCGCAGTGGTAGGTCTGCTTTGCCACGCTGTACGCGCCGGAGCAGTTCAGGGTGGTGTAATAGGTCGCCTTGCCGCTGTCCACACCCATGGCGGCGGTGATGACCTTGAACACGCTTCCGGGGTAGTACAGCTCGGTGATGGTCTTGTTCTTCCACTGGATATCCCGGTAGGTGCCGGTGTAGTCGGCCTCCGCATCCGCGATCTTCTGGCCGTTCTCATCCCGCAGGTAGTTGCCGTTCTCGTCTTTTTTGTAGATGGTGTACAGCTCCGGCTCGGCCTGCACCTGCTCCGTCAGGTAGGCCAGATTGGCGCTGAAATCCTGTGGGTCATTGGGGTCAAAGTCCGGCTTGGAGGCCATGGCAAGGATGGCACCGGTCTTGACATTCATCACAATGGCACAGCCGCGGTTCTCAACGGTGTTGGCCGCCACGGCCTCGTTCAGGTAGCGCTCCACCACCTCCTGAATGTTCACATCCAGCGAGAGCACCAGATTGGAACCGTCCTTGGCGGCGTAGGTGGTGGCGTTTTCATCGGCAATGGCGTTGCCGTAGGCGTTGCGCAGGGTGATGGTGCGGCCATTCACACCAGCCAGCGTGGACTCATAGGAGTTTTCCAGACCATACACGCCCTGACCATCCGCATTGCAGAAGCCCAGCACGGCGGCGGCAAAGCGGCCGTACGGGTAATCCCGCTGGAAGCCCTTGGAGGCCGACACCGACACCCGTCCCTTGCGGACAGTGGGGGTGCCGTCGTCGCTCTCCTGCTGGCCCAGACCCAGCTTGGCCAGAATCTTTTCCAGCGCACCGGCGGATTTTCCGCTCTTGCTGTGGGCCTTGTTGTAGGTCTTGACGTATTCCTCAATGGAGAGCTTGATGGCATTGTTGACCTTGGTGGCCAGCACCTGATAGGAGCTTTCGTTTTGGGAGAGGGCATCGCAGACCGCCTGATACTGGGTCTGGTACTCTGCCGAAGTGGTGTCCACGCTGTCCAGACTCTCGCCATCGCCCGAAAGCAGGCGCAGGGTGATCTGGGTGCAGACCTCCTTCATGGCGGCCTCATCGATGGTGCGGGTCTCCGCCTTGGTGTCCTGATCGGTGGTGGTGGTATACAGGGCCGTGCTGTAGGAGGGGTCGGCCCAGATGGTCCAGACCACGCTGGTGGAAGCCAGCGTGATGCCGCTGGTGTCGTAGATCTCACCGCGGGTGGCCTGAATGGTGCTGTCCAGCAGCTGCTGCTCGGCGGCGTACTGGCGGTAGGTGGCACCGTCGCGGATCTGGATCTTGTACAGGCTGTAGATCACGGTCAGCGCGGCGACCACCACAAGAAGCACGGCGGCACCAAAGCTGATATGACGCAGCCGGGCACTGAGCCGTGCGTGCGGGTCCGCACTGCGGCGGCGGGCGCTGTTCTTTTTGGGATTGGAGGATGGTGTTTGCATTGCGTACTCCCGAAGAAAACCGAAAAAGCGTGCGCTGCCGCACGCTTTTCGTTGTTTGGTTTATTTTGCAGTTCTGACAGAGGCAAGAATGGTCATTGCCCCATCGTGGAGCAGATCCGACCACTGCCGCACAGCGGATGCCTTGCGCACCAGAACGCTGCCCTCATCCAGCCGGATGTAGGTGATCTGGCTCTGGTCGATCTTCATCAGCCCCAGGCGGGTGGCGGTCTCCTCAACACTTGTGATGTTGGTGCGGCTGTTCAGGGCACTGTTGTAGTATGTATACTGGCTCTGCTCGCTCACAAGCTCTGCCTTGGCGCTCTGGATCTGAGAATTCAGCTCCACCAGCTGCGCCTCGCTCCACAGCAGGCTTACCGCAAAGCCCACCAGCAAAGCCGCGCCCACCAGCTGCAGCGCGTGCTGCATGGCGGCCCGCACGGGGTTCAGCCGCTTTTTGCCGCCCTTTTCTACCCGCAGCGGGACTTTGGGCTGTGCCTGCGGCGCTCTTCTGCGCCGAACCTCTGTCATATCGTATGCTGCCTGACCCATGGTGATCTCCTCCTCACATCTCCGGGGCTGTGCCGCCCTCAGATCTTTTCCAAAACCCGCAGGTGGGCCGAGCGGCTGCGCCGGTTCTCTTCCAGCTCCTGCGTGTTGGCTTCAATGGGTTTGCGTGTGATCAGCTTTGCCTTGGCCTTGCCGCCGCAGACGCACACCGGGAACTCCGGCGGGCAGGTGCAGGCGGTGGACCAGCGGCGGAACTTGTTCTTGACCAGCCGGTCCTCCAGCGAGTGGAAGGTGATCACGCAAAGTCTTCCACCCGGTGCGAGATGCGCAAAAATGGTATCCAGCCCCTCTTCCAGTGCGTCCAGCTCATGGTTTACCGCAATGCGCAGTGCCTGGAAGGTGCGGCGGGAGGGGTTTTTGTTCTTCCGGCGCTCCGCCGGGGGCATGGCGCTGGCCACGACATCCGCCAGCTGCAATGTCGTTTCAATGGGGGCAGTTTCCCGGGCTTCCACGATCCTGCCCGCGATCTGCCAGGCGAAGGGCTCCTCGCCGTAATCCCGCAGGATGCGGGCCAGCTCCTCCCGGCTCTCGCTGTTCACGAGATCGGCGGCCGTCTCACCCTCCTGGCTCATCCGCATGTCCAGCGGGGCATCTGCCCGGTAGGAAAAGCCCCGGGCTGCGTCATCCAGCTGATGGCTGGACACGCCCAGATCCAGCAGCGCGCCGTTGATCGTTTCAATGCCCAGCTGCTCCAGAGCTTGTCCGGCATAGCGGAAGTTGATCTGCACCACGGTGGCAGGCAGGCCCGCCAGCCGGGCCCGGGCCGTCTGCACGGCATCGGGGTCCTGATCCAGCGAGATGAGCCTGCCGCCCTGCTCGCCGTTCAGCCGCAGGGCGATCTGGCGGGAGTGCCCCGCGCCGCCCGCCGTGCCGTCCAGATAGGTGCCCGCCGGGTCGATCTTCAGGCCGTCCAGGCACTCGTTCAGCAGCACCGGGACATGCTCAAACGAGGCCGGGTCAAAGGGCTGTGCTGTTTTTTCTGTGTCCATGTTCCCAGCCTCCTTTCAAAACTCAGATAAGATCCTGCATCTGCCGCCCTTTTCTGCCCGGAGCTGCTGCCCGGGAAAGCGGCCTGCGGCCTGCCGGGAGTTTGTGGCCCGGTCAGCCTTGAGGATACAATTTTATTGTAACAAAACAGGCCCCTGATTGCAAGAGTTTCCCTTTTGTTTTTTCTCTCAAAATGTACCAAAAAAAGCCCCTGCAAGCCGTCGTTTTTGCTTGCAGGGGCCGGAAGCTCTCACCGGGAAATTTCACATTCCCGCATCAGAGCTGTTTCCGGGGGCTCTGGCGCAGGTTTGCACGGACATTTTTGACCTGTGCGGCGTTCTCCGCCATCGTCTCTTCCGTGGTCTTGAGCATATTATCACAGTAGTCGGTCACGGTCTGGCGGACAGTGCGGGCCTCGGTCTGGGCGGCGGAGACGATCTCTCCGGCGCGCTGCTGGGCCGCCTTGACGATCTCAGCCTCGCTCACCAGCACACGGGCGCGCTCCTCGGCCTTTTTTACAATGGCCTGCGCCTGTGCGTTGGCCGATTCGATGAGCTGGGCACGGTCGCTGACAATGGACTGGGCCTGCCGCAGCTCCACAGGCAGGTTCTGGCGGATCTCGTCCAGATAGTCCCGGATCTGCTCCACATCCACAATGCGCTTGCCGCCCGAAAGGGGCATTCCGGCGCTCTCCTCCAGCGTATCCTCAATGGTATCCAAAAGCTCGTTTACGTTCATTCCGCATCTCCCTCTCCGGCGATCTGCCGGGGCTTACCATACTTCCACAGCAGGACTTTGCCGTATTTATACTGTTTTTTCAGGGTCATGCCGCCCACCTCGGCAGGCAGCACCAGGCCGGTCTCACTCTCGCAGATCACGATGCCGCCCGGGGCAAGGCATTTGTCCACGCCAGGCAGGATCTTTTCCAGCGTGCCGGTGTGGAAGGGCGGGTCCAGCAGCACGATGTCGAACTGTTCATGGCAGGCGGAGAGATACCGTGCCGCCTCGCCGATGTTGACCCGGCTGCGGTCAAACACGCCGCAGTTCTTGCAGTTCTTCATCACGATGTTCACGGCCTCCCGGTTTTCGTCCAGGAACACGCACCGGGCCGCACCCCGGCTCAGGGCCTCGATGCCCAGCTGGCCGCTGCCTGCGTAGAGGTCGAGCACCCGGGCACCGGGCAGGTCGAACTGGACGATGCTGAACATGGCCTCCTTGACCTGATCCATCGTCGGGCGGGTGATCTCGGTGCCGGGCAGGGCTTCCAGCCTGCGGCCCCGTGCTTCTCCTGCAATAACGCGCATGTATCTGCCTCCTTCTCCCGCTGTCCGGGCCCCCTGCCCGGCCAGCAGCTGTTTCGTGTTTTCGTATCTCCATATTATCGTCAAAACGCAACTCTTTGTCAAGGGCACGCGTTGCACTCAGGGTGCAATTGTGCTAAAATCAGGGCAAAGCGCCCCATGTGCGGCGCGTTTTGCCAAAAAAGGAGAGTATCTGCTTATGAAAGTCCTGCTCATCAACGGCAGCCCCCACGAGAAGGGCTGCACCTATACCGCCCTGTCCCTGATCGCCGGGGAGCTGAACGTCAGCGGCATCGAGACCGAGATCCTGAACGTCGGCACAAAGCCGGTGGGCGGCTGCATCGGCTGCGGCGGCTGTGCCGCCGGTAAGGGCTGCGTGTTCGGCGGCGTGGTCAACGAGGCCATCGAAAAGGCCAAGACCGCCGATGCCTTTGTGTTCGGCACACCTGTCCACTATGCGTCCGCCTCCGGCAACATGACCAGCTTCATGGACCGTCTGGCCTACGCGGGCGGCAAGTATCTGGCCTACAAGCCCGCCGCCATCTGCGCTTCGGCCCGCCGCGCCGGCACCACCACCACGCTGGACCAGCTGGTGAAGTACCCCGAGTTCTTCCACATGCCGCTGGTCAGCGGTTCTTACTGGCCCATGGTCCACGGCTCCAAGCCCGAGCAGGTGCTGGAGGATGAAGAGGGCTGCGCCGTGATGCGGGAGCTGGGCCGGAACATGGCCTGGCTGCTCAAGTGCATCGAACTGGGCAAAGCAAACGGCATCACCCACCCCGAGAATCCCCGCCGCCCCATGACCAATTTCATCCGCTGAGTTTCCCCTCGCTCCCGCCTGCCCGGCGGGGGCTTTTTTGATTTTAACAGCTTTTTCTGCAAAAACGGAAAAATAAGGGAGCGAGTGCTTTTTTCGTTCACAACTTTGTGGTAGCATAAGGGTAAGAATTTTTTGTGCAGAGCGATGGAGACAGGCTATGGAACACTACGATTGGAACGACGGCTGGCTGTTTGCCCCCACCTTTGATCCCGCCATCGTCCGCCCCGAATGCACCGGGGTGGAGCTGGAGCCGGTGCGCTTGCCCCACACGGTCAAAACGCTGCCCTACAACTATTGCAACGAGAACGAATACCAGCGGGTGTCCGGCTACCGGCGGGAGTTTTTTGCGCCCAAAGAGTGGCAGGGCCGCACGGTGCTGCTGACCTTTGGAGCCGTGGCCCACGATGCCACCGTGTTCTGCAACGGGCGGCGGGTGTTCCACCACGGGTGCGGCTACACCGCTTTCACTGTGGACCTGACCGAATCGCTGCTGCTGGGCCAAAAAAATGTGGTGGCTGTCCGGTGCGACAGCCGGGAGGACCTGAACATTCCTCCCTTCGGCGGGCAGATCGATTTTCTGACCTACGGCGGCATCTACCGGGCCGTCAGTCTGGACGTGAAGGAGCCCGCCTACCTGCGCGACATCTTCATCGAGGCGCAGGCTGAGGGCGATTTCCGCATCTATTCCTCCACAGTGGGCGAGACCATCGGCTGCACCCTGCAGGCTGAGATCCGCAGCCCCGCCGGGAGCAGGGCCCTGTACAGCGGTGAGCTCAGCCTGCCCATTGTGGGCACCCTGAACGGCGTGCATCCCTGGAGCGTGGAGCACCCCTTCCTCTATACCCTGACCGTCCGGCTCATCCGGCCCGGCACCAGCGGCCTGCCCGACCGTGTGCTGGACGAAAAGAGCACCCGGTTCGGCTTCCGCACCATCCAGTTCGTGGCCGGGGGCTTTTATCTGAACGGCCAGCGGGTGGAGCTGCGGGGCCTGAACCGGCATCAGAGCTACGCCTATCAGGGCTATGCCATGCCGGACAGCATTCAACAGCTGGATGCCCAATTGTTGAAAAAGCAGCTGGGCTGCAACGCCGTGCGCACCAGCCACTACCCCCAGAGCCCGGCTTTTCTGGATGCCTGCGATGAGCTGGGCCTGCTGGTGTTCGTGGAGATGCCCGGCTGGCAGCACATCGGGGATGAAGCCTGGCAGGCCCAGGCATTGCAGAACTGCCGCGAGATGGTCTGCCAGTGCCGCAACCACCCCAGCGTGTTCCTGTGGGGCGTACGGGTGAACGGCAGTTCCGACAACGAGGCCTTTTACAAGCGCACCAACGAAGCCGTCCATCGGCTGGACCCCACCCGCCCCACCGGCGGCGTGCGGATCGCCCGCAAGAGCCAGCTGCTCGAGGACGTTTACGCCTACAACGATTACTCCTACTCCGGCCGCGGCCCGGGCTGCGAGCCCCGGTCTGCCGTTACGCCTGACCTGCGCAAGGGCTACCTCATCAGCGAGTTCGGGGGCCAGCAGTTCCCGGCCAAAGCCTTTGACGACGAGCCGCACCGGCTGGCACAGGCTCTGCGCCACGCCGCCGTCCTCAACGATGCCATTGCCCAGCAGGGCGTGGCCGGTGCCCTTGGCTGGTGCATGGCCGATTACAACACCCACCGCGAGTTCGGCAGCGGCGACCGCATCTGCTACCACGGCGTGACGGACCTGTTCCGCAACCCGAAGCTCTCTGCCGCCGTCTACGCCAGCCAGAAAACGCCCCGCTCCCCTTCGGACGTGGTGTTCGAGGTCTCTTCCAGCATGGCGCTGGGTGACCACCCCGGCGGCTTTGCCGGGGCCTGCTGGGTGTTCACCAACGCCGAGAGCGTCCGCCTCTACCGGGGCAACGATTTCATTGCCGAGTTCACCCCCGACCGCCGGGGCCGCTTTGCCGCCCTGCCCCACCCGCCCATCGAGATCCAGGATTTCGTTGGCTCCCTGCTGGAAAAGTATGAGGGCCTTGACCAGAGCACGGCCCCGCAGGTGGCGGCCATCCTCAACGAGATGCGCCGGGACGCGCTGAACCTTTCGCCTCTCTCCCGGGCGCGGATGCTCTCCCTGCGGCTGAGCGCAAACGACCTGCTCCGGATGTACTACAAATACATCGGCGTGCTGGGCGGGCCGTCCAGCGTCTACCGGTTTGAGGCAGTCTGGCACGGGCGCACCGTCCGCACCGTGGTCAAGGAGCCGGTGCAGTCGGTCCGGCTGGAATGCGTGGTGCACAACCCCATCCTGACCGACGGCCCCACCTGGGACTGCGCAGCGGTCAGCCTGCGGGCCATCGACCAGAACGGCAACCTGCTGCCCTACTGCGGTGAGGCCGTTCAGCTCAGCGTGGAAGGCCCGGTAAAGATCCTGGGCCCGGCCATCGTCCCCCTGCGGGGCGGCATGGCGGGCACCTACCTTGCCACCACCGGTGAAGCAGGCCGTGCCGTGCTGCACTGCCGGATGGAGGGCGCGCTGGATGTAGAGGCCGCCCTGACCGTGCGCAAGCGCTCCGGTGCAGAGAATGCCAATTAAATTTCGTCCTTTCATGGTAGATTTGCAATCTGTTCAAAGTTTTATCATGGTTGGCTGATATTCTATTGTTGTGAACAATCAAACGCCCTCTCTGTCCATGCGTCCGCGTGGCTGAGAGGGTTATTCTTGAGGACAAAGGACCGGAAATCTATGAGAGAGAAACTTCGTCAGTTTATGATCGGCCGCTATGGCACCGATGGCCTGAACCAATTCCTGAGCATTGCCTCGCTGGCGTTGCTCCTCATCGCCATCATCAGCCGGGTCAACCTGTTCACCTATCTGGGCGCGGCCCTGCTGATCTTCTGCTACTACCGCACCTTCAGCCGGAACATCTCCAAGCGCACCGAGGAGAACTACAAGTTCTACACCCTGAAGGACCGGGTGGACAACAAGTTCAAGGGCTGGAAAGAGCAGTGGGCCAACCGCAGGGTCTATCACTACTACCGCTGCCCCCAGTGCCGCCAGAAGCTGCGCGTGCCCCGCGGCCGCGGCCGCATCCAGATCTCCTGCCCCCGCTGCGGCACCCAGTTCATCAAGAAGAGCTGAGCCATGTTCGGATATGTTATCCCGAATCAGGCCGCGCTCAGCCCGGAGGCACAGGCGCGGTACCGTGCGGCCTACTGCGGGCTCTGCCGCCGCATCGGCGCGCTGCACGGCACCCGGGGGCGGCTGACCCTGAGCTATGACCTGACTTTTCTGGATCTGCTGCTGTGCAGCCTGTACGAGGGCGAAAGCGCCTGTGTGACAGGCTGTGACCACTGCCCCATCCACCCCATCCGGAAGGTGGAGTGGCGTTCCAGCGGCCCCACCGATTACTGCGCGGACCTGAGCGTGGCTTTGCACTACTACAATGCGCAGGACAAGTGGAACGATGACCACAGCCTGCTGGGCCTGGGCTTTGAAAAGATGCTTGCTGCCCCCACGCAGCAGGCCGCCGCCCGCTGGCCCCGCCAGTGCAGCGCCATCCGCACCTGTCTGGATCGGCTGGCCCGGTACGAAGCCGAGGGCAGCGAGGATCTGGATGCCGTTTCCGGCTGCTTTGGGGAACTGATGGCCGAGCTGTTCGATTACCGGCAGGACCACTGGTCGCCGGAGCTGCGCAGCATCGGCTTCCATCTGGGCAAGTATATCTACCTGCTGGATGCCTACGACGACCTGGCCCGGGACGAGCGCAAGGGCGCATACAATCCCCTGCGCACCCTGAGCAGAGAGCCCGGGTACGAGGAAGAGATGCGGGAGATCTTTGAGCTGCTGCTGGCCAACTGCGCCCGCAGCTTTGAGCGCCTGCCCTGTGTGGAGGACGTTGACCTTCTGCGCAACATCCTGTATTCGGGCGTGTGGCTCAAATATCACTGTAAAAATGCAAAAAAGAAGGACAAAACCGCCTGATCCCGGCGGTTTTCCTTGATTTTTCCGTTCCAGTCCTGTACACTAAAGATTGCATGTGCGGCACAGTGGCCGCACAGATGGTAATAGAGACGTGAGGAAGTAGACCGATGAGAGACCCCTATGAGGTTCTTGGCATCCAGCGCGGTGCCAGTGAAGACGAGATCAAAAAGGCTTACCGTGCCAAGTGCAAGCGCTGGCACCCTGACCTGAACCCCAACGACCCCACCGCCGAAGAGCACTTCAAGGAGGTGCAGGCGGCATACGATGCCATCACCAAGGGCGAGACCGGCCCCCAGATGGGCGGCGGCTACGGCGGTGCCTACGGCCAGCAGAGCGGCCCCTCCTACGGCGGCTATCAGCAGGGGTACCAGCAGAACGGTTACTCCAACGGGGATTTCGGAGACTTCGGCTTCGATTATGACCCCTTCGGGTTCGGGTTTGGCTTTGGCGGCAATTATCAGCAGCAGCGCGGGCCCGGCTACAACGGTGCAGACACGCCTGAGATGCAGGCCGCACGCAACTTCATCGTCAACCAGCGCTACCCCGAGGCCCGCCGCGTGCTGGACGGCATCACCGTGCGCACCGCCCGGTGGTACTATCTCTCCTCGCTGGCCAATCAGGGCCTGGGCAACAGCATCGATGCCCTGCAGGATGCCCGCCGCGCCGCCCAGATGGAGCCCGGCAACACTGAATACCAGATGAACCTGCGCAATCTGCAGGACCCGGGCCGCACCTACCGCACCCAGACCACCTACGCCCAGCCCGGCGGCTTGATGCGCTGGTGCTGGAGCATGATCCTGCTCAACCTGCTGTGCAACTGCTGCTGTGGCGGCGGCTGGGGCTGGCGGTTCCGGATGTAAGCGCAAAAAATGATATAAGGACAATTAAAAAAACCCTCCCTGCCGGCGTGGCAGGGAGGGATTTTTGCTGTTTGATTACTGGATCACAATGGTGCGGCTGATCTCACTGCTGGAGTAGTTTCCGGCGGCCTTGGCCGTCTGGACATACTCGCCGGGCTCGGTGGGGAACCCGCTCTGGGTCGTGCCCAGGAAATCGAAGAGACCGCTCTTCTTTTTATAGGTGTAGGTCACCTTGCCGCCCTCGACCACCTGACCGTCGCTTTCGACCACGGCGGTGACGTTGTAGTTCTGGGCTTCCGCCGCAGTCATGCTGGCGGGGAGCTCCTGCGCCCAGTAGACACGCACACCCGCACTCTTGGGCTTGATGCGGAAGAACGCCATACCGGCGGTGTTCACATCACCGGATTCCAGCGCCACAGCACCGCCCACATAGCTGCCGGCTTCTGTGGGCTGCTCGTCCAGATAGATGCGGCTGAACACGCCCTCGGGCAGATATTTGCGGATGAGCTCCAGCGCCAGCTTCATGCCGGTGGAGACATCCTTCAGCGTGGGGATGTAGAATTTCAGGACATCCATCACAGAGACCACTTCATCAGCCACCCGCAGCAGCACGCTCACGTCGTTGCCGTCGATCAGCTGCTTGATGTAGGCGTAGATGTTGAATTCCTCTTCCTGCTCAGGGTTCGCCGACATCTTTTTCGGCAGGGGGATCATCTTGAGCAGGGTGCGGATCTTGCCCGAAAGGATCAGGGTCACATAGCCCTGCGCTTCGCCGCTGGTGCCCATCACCACGCCGATATACTGGGTATCTGCCGGGGTGGTCTGGACGCTCAGGGTAAAGGGGGAGCCATAGGTCAGATCCCCGTCTGCGGTCAGGCGGATCGAGACAACGCTGTTGTTCTCATCCACGCCTGCGGTGGTCAGGTCAGGCAGTTCGCTGCCCGCCGAAGCCGCCAGCGCCGGTGTGGCCGCCGCACTCAGGGCAAACACTGCCGCCAGCAGCAATGAGATCAGCCGTTTGGTTTTCATCAGCCAAAGACCTCCTTTTATATAGGTTCTTGTATCATGCAAAAATAAGGGTGCGTGGAACACACAGCACAGTGTTCCCGCACCCTCATTTTACCGCATTGTACCGTACAGGTCAATAACGGGATTCAAGTTAAATTTTGCTCAGCTGCGGGCCCTGGGCGGTATCTTTGACAGCCCAGCCCATCTCGATGAGCTGTGCACGGATGGCATCCGCAGCGGCCCAGTCCTTGGCCTTCTTGGCGGCGGCGCGCTTTTCCACCAGCTCCGTCACCTCGGCGGGCACCTCGTCCTTCTTGCGGTTGTACATCAGGCCCAGCACGCCGGTGATCTCATCGAACGCCTTGGCGGCAGCCTCCAGCGCAGCCTTGGAGGAGGCAGCGGACAGGGTGTTGATCTCCTTGACCAGATCGAACACGGCAGCCAGCGCATCGGGGGTGTTCAGGTCATCATCCATGGCCTTGCAGAACTTGGCGCGGGCCTCGTCTGCCTTGGCGATCAGGGTCTCATCGGTGCCGAACGCGGTCTTGCTCAGGGCAAAATCGAGGTTCTCGCGGCAGGTGTAAAGGCGCTCCAGGCTGTTCTTGCAGCTCTCGATGAGGTCCACGGTGTAGTTCAGGGGCATCCGGTAGCCTGCGGTCAGCATGAAGTAGCGGATGGGCTCGTAGCCGTAGAGGTCTGCCACATCGCGGACGGTGAAGAAGTTGTGCAGGCTCTTGGACATCTTCTGGTTATCCACGTTGATGAAGCCGTTGTGCATCCAGTAGTGGGCAAACTCGCAGCCGTTGGCGCACTCGCTCTGGGCGATCTCGTTCTCGTGGTGGGGGAAGATCAGATCCTGACCGCCGCAGTGCAGGTCGATGGTCTTGCCCAGATGGGTGCGGCTCATGGCGCTGCACTCGATATGCCAGCCGGGACGGCCCATGCCATAGGGGCTTTCCCAGGCGGGCTCGCCGGGCTTGGCAGCCTTCCAGACGGCGAAGTCAGCGGGGTCTTCCTTCAGGTCATCCTCCATCTGGCTGCGCAGCTCACGGTTGCCGCTCTCCAGATCGTCCAGCTTGAGGTGGCTCAGCTTGCCGTACTCCGGGTCGCTTTTGACGCGGAAGTAGACATCCCCGTTCTTGGCAACATAGGCGTGGCCGGAATCGATCAGGTCCTTGACGATGTCCAGGATCTGCTGGATGTGCTCCGTTGCACGGGGCTGGACGGTGGGCTTTTTGCAGTTCAGACCGGCGGCATCCTTGAGGTACTCGGCCTCAAAGCGCTGGGCCACTTCCTTCATGGAGGTGCCCTCCTCCTGGCCCTTCTTGATGAGCTTATCATCGATATCGGTGATGTTGGAGACATAGATAACCTTGTTGCCGCGGTATTCCAGATAGCGGCGCAGGGTATCGAACACGATCAGCGGGCGGGCGTTGCCGATGTGGATATAGTTGTAAACGGTGGGGCCGCAGACATAGATGCGGTATTCGCCGGGCACCTGCGGCACAAACTCTTCCTTCTGGCGGGTCAGGGTGTTGAAAATCTGCATAAGAACTCTCCTTCTTGTAGGGCAAACAAAAGCCGCAGCAGAACCTCTCAGTCTCGCTTCGCTGACTTACGAAAACAGAGAAGTAAAAAAGCCCCCGATGTGATACAATCTCCCATATCACATCGAAGGCGGTTTTCAAAATCGCGGTTCCACTTCTGTTTGTCGCTCAAAGCCGATAACGGCGGCTGCCGCGCCGCGATACTCCCCAGCAGGTTTCCCGCGGCGTGCTGTCCGGGCGCACTTCACACACGCTGCTGCAAACAGGCTCCCAGCCAACGGCCCGTTCTCTCTGTCCAGCTCACCTTTGCGCTACTCTGCCCGGGTATACGCATTTTTCCTGATACATCTGTATTATAGCCGGGCCGGGGGGAGAAGTCAAGCAAAACGCAGGCGCTGGCATTTCAGCGGCAGCTCTGCGCCGATTCAATCGATCTCGTGCTTTTTACAGAAGTGTTTGCTGGCAAAGTACATTCCCGCCCAGATGGCGATGGCAAGCACGAGGTAGAACGGATTCTTCATGGCGGACACCAGCGACTGCCCGAAAAGGGCCATCATGGCCACCATCACGCCCTTGCCCAGCAGCATGGTGACAAGGTAGCGCTTCTCGTCAAAATCAGAGATGCCGAAGGCAAAGTGCATAAAGGACGAGGGCGTAAAGGGCAGGAGCGACAGCATGAACAGGGACGCGGTGTCGAACCGGCTGACCCACTGCTCCGCCTTTTGCAGCTTGGCCGAGCGGCGGGCAAATTTCCAGAAAAAACGCTTGACGACACGCCGCCAGAGCAGGAACATCACAGTGCCGCCCAGCATCACCCCGGCCCAGCTGTACACAAAGCCCAGAAGCCCGCCGTGGGCCGCAACATTCAGCGCCACAATGGCAATGAGCGGCAGCGGCGGAAAAAAGGATTCCACCATCGCAAGGATCACGGGCGCAATGGGGCCAAGGCCGCCAAAGCCTTCCAGCAGGGCCTTCCAGAATTCCAGCGTTCCCAGCTGGTGGAGCCAGCCTATCATCGTCATTTCCATCCCGCGTGTTCCTTCCCTCTCATTTTTCTTTAGTATATCCGGTTTCTATGACACGCCCGTGAACAAAATACAAGCTTTTTTTGTCATATCACCTATACTACGAGACTGCGGGGGCGTTTCCTGCACAGGGCGGGGGTCTTTATGCTTTTCCGGCGGCTTCAGCGGCGGCCTTCTCAGCCCGGGCCTGCATCCGCTCGATCTGCTGGGCGCGCATCCGCTCCCAGCGGGCAAGCCCGGCTTCGTCCGGGATCTGGACGCAGCGGGCAAAGCTCCAGTGCAGGCCGTCCCGCCGGGCCAGCTTATAGCGCTGGAATACGCCCTTTCCGGCCTCATTGCCGGTACCGGCGCAGGCAGGGCAGACCGACAGAGTATACCAGCCGCTGTTGCCCTTTTTCAGCCAGATATCGTCCGGCTGCAGATCCCCGCCGCACACCGGGCAGCTGGCAGTGATGATCTTTGGGTCGCTGCGCCAGGTGGACTGCTCCACATAGCCGCGGAACACCCGGAAGTCCCGGTAATCGCCGGGGACGGGGCAGAGGCTTGCCCGCAGGGATTCCTCCTCGGTGGGGTAGGCCGCCAGACCCGCCCGCAGGTCAAGCTTGCGGCAGACATCGGCGGTGTAAAGGGTATCGGACAGGGCATCGTGGAACGGGCGCTCCATCGGGATGCCCATCCGGGTCACAACGCTTTCCAGCGTCATGCCCTCGCCCTCCTTGCGGGGGTGCTCCCGCAGGAAGATCTGCTGCAGATCATACCACTGGGTGGGGCGGCTCTCGTCCAGATTGCAGAGGAAAAGGTTCTGCTTGAGCACCGGCACGTCATCCATGCCCCACTCGGCAAACTCGGCATCCGGGCCGCACCACTGCATAAAGCGGCGCAGCCCCTGCACGATGGGCTCGCCCCGGTCCAGGTCGGCCTGGGTCAGGCCCGTCACCTTGGCGATGTGGTGCTGCAGGGTGCGGAAAATGCGTGGCCGCAGGTGGATGGAGAAGGTATCCAGCACGTTGGCATCCTCGTCGATCTTCACCGCGCCGATCTCGATGATCTCGCCCCGGAAGGTCTGCTGCACGCCATGATAATTAAAGAGATACGGCTTATAGCCGATGTTCCATTCCAGATCAAATAAAACCAGATTGCGTGGCATTGTTGTTTGTGTTCCTCTCAGTTCAGGATAAATTTTTCGATGGCCTCGGCCACGCCGTCGTGGTTGTTGTCGGCGGCGGTGACGTAATCGGCCACAGCCTTGACGGCATCCTCGGCATTCTGCATGGCAACGCCCACCCCGGCATAGGAGATCATGGAGCGGTCGTTCAGGCCGTCGCCGCAGGCCATCAGGTTCTCCCGGGTCAGGCCCATCCGCTCCATCAGGGCGGCAAGGCTCCTGTCCTTTGCCACGCCCAGCGGCACGGCCTCGATGAAGAAGGGGCTGGAGGGGTACAGGTCGATACGGCCCGCAAACTGCTCCTTTCCGGCGGCACAGACAGCATCCCGCCGGGCAGGGTCGAGGGTGATGAGCATTTTGCAGATCGGATAGTCCACATAGGAGGCCAGATCATCCACATGGAGCATCGGCAGCTTTGTGGTAAAGCACTCCTTGTTTGCCCACACGTCCTGATCCCGCTCACACACGATGCCCTCGCTGTTATAGGTCAGGATGGCCACGTCCTGCCGGGCTGCAAATTCGCAGAGCTCCGGGACAAACTCCGCTCCCAGCTGCACCTGATACAAAGCCTCGCCGGTCACGCAGTCCACGATCTTGCCGCCGTTGTAGGCCAGCACACAGCCGCCCTTTTTGTCCAGCCCCAGCTCCTTTGCCAGCGGCAGAATGCCCGCTGTGGGGCGGCCGGAGGCCAGCACGATGGTCACGCCCTGTGCGGCGGCGGCATCCAGCGCCGCGCGGGTGCGGGGGGTAACGATCTTTTCGTCATTGGTCAGGGTGCCGTCCAAGTCCAGAGCCAGCACCCGGATATTCGATCTTGCCATGATTTTTATTCCTCGTTCTCAGGCAGGGGCTTCCCGCCGGATATTTTATTACTTACCTATCTATTTTACAATGCTTTCTCTTTTCTGTAAAGCAGGAAACCTGTTCCCCGCCCAGAGACAAGCAAAAAAGCCGCCCGGCGAGCAAAACCGGACGGCTGAGAAGGAAGAAAACGCTGTGTTACAGGATGTCGATGTATTCCCCGGCCAGCGCCTTGTTCATGCTGCGGACAGCGCAGAACTTGCCGCACATGGAGCAGGTGTCGCTGTGGTCATCCTCAGGCAGGCGGGCATCCCGGATGGCCTTGGCGGTCTCGGGGTCGAGAGCGCAGGCGAACTGGGCATCCCAGTCCAGCACGCGGCGGGCATCGCCCATCTTGTCGTCGATATCCCGGGCATGGGGGATGCCCTTGGCGATATCGGCCGCATGGGCGGCGATCTTGGAGGCCACGATGCCCTGCTTCACATCGTCCACGTTGGGCAGAGCCAGATGCTCGGCGGGGGTGACATAGCACAGGAAGGCTGCACCGCTCATGGCGGCAACGGCACCGCCGATGGCAGCCGTGATGTGGTCATAACCGGGGGCAATGTCGGTGACGAGGGGTCCCAGCACATAGAAGGGAGCGCCCATGCAGATGCTCTTCTGCACCTCCATGTTGGCGGCCACCTGATTCAGGGGCACATGGCCCGGGCCCTCCACCATGACCTGCACGTTGTGTGCCCAGGCGCGCTTGGTCAGCTCGCCCAGACGCACCAGCTCTTCGATCTGGCAGACATCGGTGGCATCGGCCAGGCAGCCGGGGCGGCAGGCATCGCCCAGCGAGATGGTCACGTCGTGCTCGGCGCAGATCTCACAGATCTCGTCAAAGTGCTCGTAGAAGGGGTTCTCGTTGCCGGTCATGCTCATCCAGGCGAACACCAGAGAGCCGCCGCGGCTGACGATGTTCATCTTCCGCTTGTGGGTGCGGATCTGGTCGATGGTCTTGCGGGTGATGCCGCAGTGCAGGGTGACAAAGTCCACGCCGTCCTCAGCGTGCAGGCGCACCACGTCGATGAAGTCCTGCGCGGTCAGGGTGGCAAGGTCGCGCTGATAGTGGATGACGGAATCGTACACGGGCACAGTGCCGATCATCACGGGGCACTCGTGGGTCAGCTTCTGGCGGAAGGGCTGGGTGTTGCCGTGGCTGGACAGATCCATGATGGCTTCCGCGCCCATATTGACGGCGCTCATCACCTTTTCCATCTCCACGTTGTAATCCTTGCAGTCGCGAGAAACGCCCAGGTTCACGTTGATCTTGGTGCGCAGCATGGAGCCGATGCCCTCGGGGTTCAGGCAGGTGTGGTGCTTGTTGGCGGGAATGGCCACCTTGCCCTCAGCCACCAGCTGACGGATCTCCTCCGTGGTGCGGTATTCCTTTTTGGCCACGATCTCCATTTCCGGCGTGACGATGCCCTTGCGGGCAGCGTCCATCTGTGTGGTGTAGTTCTGCATGGTACTTTCCTCCAAATGTTTCTTATATCTTGAACAGCGCTTTGCGCACTGAACGTACCGGAAATAGGTTTTTGCGCAGCCTTTCCTCTGTGCGCAATTGGCTCCCCCTTTGGGGGAGCTGGCATCGCGCCAGCGATGACTGAGAGGGCGAGCCGCCTTACAGCTGCTCCGCCAGTGCCTTCAGCTCCCTGCACTCGGCCTCGATGTTCTCCGCGCCGAAGATCGCACTGACAAGGGCCACACCGTTCACGCCGGTGCCCTTGAGCCGGAGCAGGTTCTCCTTGTGGATGCCGCCGATGGCCACAACGGGGATGTCCACGGCATCGCAGATGGCTTTCATCATGCCCTCGGGCAGAACGTCCACGTCTGCCTTGGTGTGGGTAGAAAAGGCTGCACCCACGCCCAGACAGTCGGCACCGTGCCGGACGGCCTCCAGGGCCTCCTCCACGCTGTGGACGGATACGCCGATCATCATCTCATCGCCCACGCGCTGGCGCACCTGAGCAGCGGCCATATCCTCCTGCCCCACATGGATGCCCTCGGCGTGGCAGCGGATGGCGATGTCCACGTTATCGTTGATAAAAAAGGGCACGTTGTACTTTTTGCACAGGTCGTGGAGCTCAAACGCCTCCTTCAGGAAGGCTTCCTCGTCCAGTTCCTTTTCCCGCAGCTGAACGCAGGTCACGCCGCCCTTCAGGGCGCTCTCCACCTGCTGATAGAGGGTCTGATTGCCCACCCAGGCACGGTCGGTGACGGCGTAGAGCCGCATATATTCTTCAGCGCACTTCATACTTGGCACCCTCTTCCAGCTGAGCCGGAGTCATATGATAAATGGCATCAATGATGTAATTGCGGTAAGTGGCGTTGCCGTCCAGCGGGGTCAGCCGTGCATGGGCGATCTCGCCCGCAAGGCCCATGGCGCAGACGGCGGCAGCCGCAGCCTCCAGCGGCTGGCTGGGGTTGGCGGTGATAAAGGCCGCCGTCAGAGCAGAGAGCTGGCAGCCCGTGCCGGTGATGGCGCTCATCATCGGGTGGCCGTTGCGGATGCAGTAGGCTTTTGCCCCATCGGCCACGATGTCAATGGCACCGGTAATGGCCACAACGGCACCGGTCTTTGCGGCAAAAGCCTTGGCAAAAGCCACCGCGCCGTCCAGGTTTTCCTCGGTGACCCTGTCGGCCACATCGGCATCCACACCCTTGGTGGTGCCCGCACCGGAAGCCAGTGTCTTTACCTCGGAGATATTGCCCCGGATGACCGTGAACCGCACCTCGTCCAGCAGACGGTAGGCCGTCCCGGTGCGCAGGGCGGAAGCGCCCGCGCCCACAGGATCCAGCACCACGGGGTGGCCCAGTGCATTGGCCTTTTTGCCTGCCCTGAGCATGGATTCAATGGTGCGGCTGTTCAGGGTGCCGATGTTGATGTTCAGCCCGCCGCAGATGGTGGTGATATCCTCCACCTCGGCAGCATCATCGGCCATAATGGGCGAAGCACCGCAGGCAAGCACCATGTTGGCGCAGTCGTTCACGGTGACGTAGTTGGTGATATTATGAATCAGGGGGCTTTTGGTGCGGACATTGGCAAACTGCTCTGCAAACATGACGCACCCCCGTCAGGAAAGGCGGCTCTGCATGGAGCGCAGGGCACCGGAGTGCTGCAGGCTGTACACCAGCACACCCGCAATGACCGCACCCACAGCGGTGGAGATGAGGAAGGGCACGATGTAGGCATAGAACGCGATGTCACCGGCGCTCTTGCCCATCAGGCAGATGGCCACCGGGTAAGCGCACAGGCCGCCCAGAATGCTGGTGCCGAACACCTCGCCCACCAGGGTGGCGATCAGGTTTTTGGTCTTTGCGTAGACCAGGCCGCAGAGCAGGGCACCGAACATGCTGCCCGGGAAGGCCATCAGGCTGCCCAGACCCAGGATATTGCGGAGCAGCGAGGCCACAAAGGCCACGCCCACGCCCCACCAGGGGCCCAGCAGCACGGCGCAGAGCACATTGACCATGTGCTGCACGGGGGCACACTTGCTGCCGAACATCGGGAAGCTGAACACACTGCCCACCACGCACAGGGCGCAGAACATTCCAGCGAGAGCCAGCTTTTTCACAGAGAATTTTTTCATTGGAAACTCCTCTTTCTCAAAAAGCGGTCGAGGCTTGCTGGCCTCCTCTCACGCCGGAACACGGCTTCCCATCGCAGTTATTTCAAGGCTCAGGGCGCTCCCCCTCAGCCCGGAGCCGCCCGTTGCGGCGGCTTGCGGCAACAAAAAACAGGAGACACCACAGCGGTGCCTCCTGCAAAAAATCATTTTCCTATGACTTCCTACGGCGGCATTATCCGCATCAGGTCAAGGGTCGAAGTTTGGTTACTTCCTCTCAGCCCGCCTCACGAGCTCCCCTGTGTTTTGTTTTTCGTAGGGTATTGTACACCCGCCGGGGCAAAAAAGCAAGAACAAGTTTTTCTTTCGCCTTTTTGCCAAATCGCTTTTACAATTTTCCGGATTATGTTATACTTGTCCCAAATTTCGCAGCGCCCGGGGGAGCCATTCCCCGCTTTGGGGCACTGCCCGGCACAAAAGGAGATTGAAGTTATGGGTCTCATCAAAGCAGCCATGGGCGCGGCATCCGGCGTGATGGGCGACCAGTGGAAGGAATATTTTTATTGTGACGCTCTGCCTGCGGAGGTGCTGGCCGTCAAGGGCCAGAAGCGGACCAACGGCCGCTCCGCCAACCGGCACGGCAGCGAAAACGTCATCTCGGACGGCTCTGTGATCGCCGTGGCCGACGGCCAGTGCGTGCTGATCGTGGAGCAGGGCAAGGTGGTGGACCTCTGTGCCGAACCCGGCGAGTACACCTACAACACCGGCACCCAGCCCTCCCTGCTCAGCGGCGGGCTGAAGAACATCGACAGTGTGTTTGCCGAGCTGGGCAAGCGGTTCAGCTTTGGCGGGCAGGCCGGTTCCGACCAGCGCATCTACTATATCAATACCCGGGAGCTCACCGGCAACAAGTACGGCACCCCCAACCCGGTGCCCTTCCGGGTGGTGGACCAGCGCGCCGGCATCGACATTGACATCGGCATCCGGTGCTTCGGCGAGTACAGCTACCGGGTGGTCAACCCCATCCTGTTTTACACCAATGTCTGCGGAAATGTGGAAAACGCCTACACCCGCGACGCGCTGGACAGCCAGCTCAAGACCGAGCTGATGACCGCCCTGCAGCCCGCCTTTGCCCGGATCAGCGAGCAGGGCATCCGCTACTCCGCCCTGCCCGGCCACACCGCCGAGCTGGCCGAGGCCCTGAATCAGGAGCTGAGCGCCAAGTGGAGCAGGCTGCGCGGCATCGAGATCGTCTCTCTGGGCGTTTCCGGTGTCAAGGCCAGCGAAGAGGACGAGCAGATGATCAAGGAGCTGCAGCGCAGTGCGGCCTTTATGGACCCCACCCGCGCCGCCGCGCATCTGGTGGGCGCACAGGCCTCCGCCATGCAGGCTGCCGCCTCCAACACCGCCGCCGGTCCCGCCATGGCCTTTATGGGGATGAACCAGGCCGCTGCAGCGGGCGGTGTCAACGCCCGGGATCTCTACCAGATGGGCGGCCAGCAGACCGCCGCGCAGCCTCAGGCCGCACCGGCCGCTGGCTGGACCTGCAGCTGCGGCCACACCGGCAACACGGGCAAGTTCTGTGCCGAATGCGGCAAGCCCCGGCCCGAAGCCCCGGCTGTCTGGGTGTGCAGCTGCGGTGCAAAGAACAGCGGCAAATTCTGCTCGGAGTGCGGCAGACCCCGGCCCGCCGCCAAGTGCGCCAACTGCGGCTTTGTGCCTGCCGACCCGGCCAACCCGCCCAAGTTCTGCCCCGAGTGCGGCAAGCCCTTTGGGGCCTGAGAGGGGTCTGACGCATGGCTGAAAAGACAACGAATTATCAGTGCCCGGCCTGTACCGGCCCCCTGCACTACGATGGTGCCAGCGGCAAGCTGGTCTGCGATTACTGCGGCTCGGCCTACGACGTAAAGGACATCGAGGCCCGCTACGCCAAAAAACAGGCCGCTGCCGACACTGCCGCCGAGGGCGATGCCAAAAAAGCCGCCCGCCTGCCCCGGCAGGACAGTCCGGTGTGGAGCGAGGCCGAGGCGGAGGGCCTGAACAGCTACTCCTGCCCCACCTGCGGAGCCGAGCTGGTCTGTGACGAGACCACCGCCGCCACCACCTGCCCCTACTGCGGCAATCCCACGGTGCTGGGCGGCAAGCTCTCCGGCAAGCTGAAGCCGGAGTACATCCTGCCCTTCAAGCTGGACAAAAAGGCCGCCATTGCCCAGCTGACCAGATATTACAAGGGCAAGGCCTTCCTGCCCAAGGCGTTCAAGAGCCAGAACCACATCGCAGAGATCCAGGGCGTATATGTTCCCTTCTGGCTCTACGATGCCAAGGCCGACGCGCGCGGCCGGTACGAGGGCCAGAACTCCGAGAGCCACCGCGAGGGCGATTACATGGTGACCACCACCCAGCACTACGATGTGCGCCGCGAGGGCTCGGCCACCTTTGCCAAGGTGCCGGTGGATGGCTCCAGCAAGATGCCTAACACCCACATGGATGCCATTGAGCCCTTTGATTACGGCGACCTGAAGCCCTTCTCCACGGCCTACCTGCCCGGCTATCTGGCCGACCGGTATGACGAGGATGCCGATGCCTGTGCCGAGCGCGCCTACCGCCGGATGTACAACTCCACGGCCGATGCGCTCCACGCCACCACCGGCGGCTACAGCGAGATCCACCCCATTTCCGAGAACATCAACGTGGATATGACCCACGCCCACTACGCCCTGCTGCCGGTCTGGATGCTCCACACCCGGTGGAAGGACAAGGGCTTCCTGTTCGCCATGAACGGGCAGACCGGGCGGCTCATCGGTGACCTGCCGGTGGACAAGAGCCGGGTGGCCGCGTGGTTTGCGGGCATCAGCCTGCCCCTGATGGCAGTGCTGGCGTTCCTGCTGTTGTTATAAGGGGGTGGCAGAATGAAACACACTGCAAAACGCTTTGCCGCCCTGCTGGCCGCTCTGGTGCTGGCACTCTGCCTGAGCATCCCCGCCTTTGCCGCCGCACCGCTGGTGCGGGACGAGATGGGCCTGTTCGATGCGGATACTTACAGCCAGCTGGAAGCCTCTGCCGAAGCGGCCAGCGACGGCCACGACTGCGACGTATATTTTCTGGTAGTGGACAGCATCGGTGACACCGACCAGCGCCAGTACGCCAAAGATTACTACCTTGCCAACGGTCTGGGCAGCGGCTCTGAACAGAGCGGCATCCTCTTCCTGCTGGCAGTCGGCTCCCGCAAGTATGTCACTATCACCTACGGCGGCGGCGTGACAGCCTTTACCGATTACCGCATCGAGCAGATCGAAGATGCCGTTGTTCCCTATCTCTCAGACGACGACTGGGCCGAGGCCGCCTCCGAGTACCTCTCCATGTGCGCCGACACGCTGGATTTCTACGCTGAACACGGCGAGCCTCTGGATGTTGACAACGACACCAGCGGCTGGCCCATCCTGCTCCTCATCGTCATCGGCGTGCCCATGGTCATTGCCGGTATCGTCTGCGGCGTGCTGTACAGCCAGATGAAAACAGCCCGGCTCAAGACCGAGGCCAACGATTACATCGGTGCAGGCTTAAAGCTGCGGGTGCAGGTGGACAACTACACCCACACCGACCGTGTGCAGGTCTACGACCCGCCCCACGAGGAGAGCAGCAGCTCCGGCGGCTCCTCTGTGGACAGCGACGGCTTTGGCGGCTCCTCCGGCGGCTCGTTCTGAGCGCCCTTTTCTCCAGCAATAAACCACCGGTTCTGCCGGTGGTTTTCGCTTGTTTTTATTTCCGTGCAACTCGCAAAAGAAAGGAAACCCAACGAATGTCAAAGAAGATCACCGCCCTGATTCCCGGAGCCGCGCTGGCACTGGGCATCGCCTGCATCGCCAAGTGGCTGGAAACGCTGGAAAACAGCGCCGGGCTCCACCTCATTGGCGCATCGGTCATCGCCCTGTTTATCGGCATGGCCATCAATGCGTTTTTCCAGCCCAACAAAACAACCGCGCCGGGCATCAAATTCACCTCTAAGAAGGTTCTGAAATTCGCCATCGTCCTTCTGGGTGCCAGCCTGAACATCCGCACCGTGCTGACCGTGGGCCGTTTTTCGCTGACGGTCATGCTCTTCACCCTGGCCACCTGCTTTGGGCTGGGCGCGCTGATCGGCAAAGCGCTCGGGCTCAACTGGAAAACCAGCAGCCTGATCAACGCTGGAACCGGCATCTGCGGTGGCTCTGCCATTGCCGCCATTGCACCGGTGATCGAGGCCGATGACATGGATATCGCCTACGGTATGTCCGCCACCTTCCTGTTCGATACGGTGATGATCGTTGTGTTCCCGCTCCTTGGCCGGTGGCTTGGGCTTTCCGATGCCGCATTCGGTCTCTGGGCCGGTACGGCGGTCAATGATACCTCCAGCGTTGTAGCCACCGGTTACGCTTTCAGTGAAGCAGCCGGCGACTTTGCAACGATGGTCAAGCTGACCCGCACGCTGGCGATCATTCCGGCTGTTCTGGTCTTTGCCGCCATCAACCTGCACCTGAAAAAGAAAGAGAGTGCCCAGGCCAACGGTGTCAAGGTGCGCATCCGTTCCATTTTCCCCTGGTTCATCCTTGCGTTCCTTGCCATGTCCCTGCTGACCAGTCTGGGCCTTCTGCCCGCCGGGCTGGTTTCCGGCCTGAAGACCATCAGCAAGTTTCTGATGGTCGCGGCTCTGGCGGCCATTGGTCTGAACACGAACTTTAAATCGCTCTGCCGTTCCGGCGCAAAACCCATGCTGCACGGCTTCATCATCTCCACATTGGTCGTTCTGGTCGCCATTGGTGTTGAGTACATGATCGGCATTGCACCCTACGGCACACTGTAACGCTCCTGCCAGCTGAATTTTCCCACAAAGAAAGAGCAGTGCTCTCCAATGGGTCCACCCACCGGAAGCACTGCTCTTTTATTGTTCCGCTTTGCTCCACAAACGCGAATTTATACCCGGTACTTGTCTCGATTTATAGTCATATCAACCAAATGAAATAC
>OLOO01000337.1_pt1 | contig 47520 bp, 46 predicted proteins | sample 1672621 | NCBI WGS metagenome assembly OLOO01 (sample SAMEA3136706, study PRJEB25190) | human gut metagenome | biome: human gut; feature: human-associated habitat; material: faeces | place: Austria | collected 2013 | reverse complement strand
AAAGTGGATAGAAGAAAACAACTGTTTTTAGGGAGAGCGTTGATGAAAGTATGACGATGAACAAGCCGCATTGGCGAGGACGGAAGTTTGACATATAGCAATCACCGTCACTCGCAAGTTACCGTTATATCAATTTGTATTAGTGAATATGACGGGGAGAGAGTAACCGTAAAAATAAAAGTGGATAGAAGAAAACAACTGTTTTTAGGGAGAGCGTTGATGAAAGTATGACGATGAACAAGCCGCATTGGCGAGGACGGAAGTTTGACATATAGCAATTTTTCTATTTCAACGGATAAAACCTTGAAACACTTGTCGGACACAGACAAACACGGCTCAATGTTTTGGCAACCAGAAAAAATAAAAATACGGAACAGATTTCTGCTCCGTAAAAATTATTTAACGAATATCCAACCTTCAACCTTGTCGCCGTCAACCATAAAAGCTTTTTCTGCAATCTCCGCAAGCGGCGAATCACTGTAACTGTCCGAATAAAAATTGTCAATTTTTCCGTTAGGAAAAGCCTCATAAAATCGTTTTACCTTTTCCTTGCCGTGACAGTTTACACCCGAATATTTTCCGCTGTGCATATCTACCTTTGACGCCATAAGGTTTTTTATTTTGAGCCTTTTGCAAACGGGTTTCAGCAAAAATTCGGGTGACGCCGAAATAATTACATCATCATCTTTCTTTTGTTCAAGGTAAAACGGTTTTATATTTCCTATGTATTCCTTCCAGAAATCATTTACATCCTTTTCAGTATCGCAATAGGTAAGAAATCTGTACATTTTTTCTTTAAAATCAGTTTTTGTGCCTTTTTTGAATACATAGAATTTTAAAAATGCTCCCAAAAGCGATGGGGCAAGAGTGAGTATTTTTTTATGCCTTTTAAGGCAGAATAAATAGAAGTCGGCTGTTGAGTCCCCATAGTAAATCGTTTTGTCAAAATCGTAAACATTCATAATATGCAAATTCCTTTTTAGTTTTGCAAATAATTTTTGACATTCAATTCTTAACAGAAGAGAACATCTGCACTATGATTATAATATGAGAAGAAAATTTTTGCAACATTTCCCGTTAATAAGCTCATTTTGGCTGATTATCCAAAGAATATACCGTTATTCTGTTGCTTTTAACTCTGTTTTGTTGTACAATATACTATGTATTATTGTATAAAGGAGAAAATCCGTGTTTGGTTATTTGCAGATTCAAAAGAGCGAACTGCTTGTTCGTGAATCCGAGGCTTATAAGGCTGTGTATTGCGGTCTTTGCAGGCAAATGGGTAAGGATTACTCCGTGTTTACAAGATTTACGCTAAGCTATGACTGCACATTTTATGCAATGCTTTTAATGTCGCTTAACCGTTCATGCAAAGGCTTTAAGGACGGCAGATGCACCTGTAATCCTCTTAAAAAATGCAAGTTTGCAACAGATTCCGGTGACGCATACAGAAAGGCTGCCGCATTTTCAATGATATCGGTTTATTATAAAATCATTGATGATATTCAGGACAGCGGATTTTTTAAAAAGCTTTTGTGCAGAATCATAAAGCCTTTCTTTTCTCATCAGAGGAAAAAGGCGGCAGATAAGTATCCCGATATGGACAAAGCGGTTTCTGATATGATGAAGATGCAGTATGATGCTGAACATTCGGAAAAGCCGTCTGTAGATATGTCGGCTCATCCAACGGCATTAATGCTAGCTGCTGTATTGTCGGCTGAGGCTCATGATGAAATTCAAAAAAGAGTTCTCTATGAATTCGGCTATCATATCGGCAGGTGGATTTATCTTGTCGATGCCGCAGATGATATAGAAAAAGATATCAAATCAAACGGATTTAATCCGTTTGTAAACAAGAAAACAAGTGAGGTAAAATCATCGGATTTTATAAAAGCGGTGCTGAATCAGTCACTTGCAAGGGCATATGATGCCTACAATCTTTTGAACTTTACCGATTTTAAGGGAATTTTAGATAATATGATGCTTTTGGGATTCCCTGCATCACAAAACAGAGTAACAAGCAAACTTGATACGGAGGTCAATAATGAATAATCCTTATGAGGTTCTCGGTGTGTCTGAAACAGCTACCGATGAAGAAGTAAAAGCAGCGTACAGAAACCTTGCTAAAAAATATCATCCCGATAACTACACCGACAGCCCTCTTGCGGATGTTGCGGAGCAGAAAATGAAGGAGATTAATGAGGCATACGATATGATTAATCAGATGCGTCAGAAGGGTAAGGGTACAGGTTCAACAGGCAGTTCGTCCTATAACGCAAATTCTTCAAGCTCACAGTTCTACAATGTAAGAATTTACATTCAGAGAGGACTTCTTGATCAGGCCGATCAGATTCTTGAAAACACAGCACAGTCAATGAGAACCGCAGAATGGCATTATCTCAAGGGCATGATTGCATACCGCAGAGGTTGGTCTGAACAGGCTTTTTCATATTTCACAACTGCGTGCAATATGGACCCCAACAACACGGAATACCGAGCCGCTCTTAACAATATGCAGAGCCAGAGAGCATACAACTACGGCGGTTATACTCAAACAAATCCTAACGCAACAGGCTCATCCTTCTGCGATGTTTGTGCAGGAATGATGTGTGCAAACTGCTTGTGTGATTGTTGCAGAATGGGATGTTAATATGAAGAAAAACGGTATCAAAAAGGGGACAATGCGTATTGCGGTTTGCGGAATTATTGCGGCGCTCTCACTCGTTTTTATGATGATGACATCTCTTGTTCCAATCGGAACATACGCTTTGCCCTGTCTTGCAGGAATTCTCATTTCCTGCATAGTTGTTGAATACGGCTATGGATGGGCAATCGGTGTGTTTTGTGTAACTGCCGTGCTTTCAACGCTCCTTGCCGGCGATAAAGAGGCTGTTATATATTTCATTGCACTTTTCGGCTATTATCCGATTTTAAAGGGCGCTTTTGAATTTAAAATCAAAAACAGGGCAGTTCAATACATACTCAAGTTTGCGGTATTTAATGTTGCCGCCATCGGTTCGTTCTTTGTCGCAACATGGCTGTTGTCAATTCCGACAGATGAATTTACCGTTTTCGGTTTTTATGTTCCGTGGGCATTTTTGATTGCCGGAAATATTTTCTTTTTGCTCTATGATTATGCAATTACCGTATTTGTTATGCAGTATGTTCGCAGATTAAGAGGAAAAATATTCGGTAATTTTCACAAGTAATTATAATTCAAAGAAGTTTTGAGAAGGTGGACCTAAATGAAAAAGCAAAAATTGTTTGTTCGCATAGTCTGCATAGTCCTTGTGGTTCTTATGGCAGTATCGGTAGGTGCTGTTGCAATAACTGCATTTTCGGCTAATGCGGCTCAATCAACCGAGGAGGTTTCCGCAAGCGTATCAGCAGGCGCATCAGGCTATATAAATGCGTCGTATGTAAATCTGAGAAGCGGTGCAGGCACGAATTATTCGGTTATAACCTGTATGGCAAAGAACACAAAATTTACTTTTGTTGACGGAAAGCTCTATAACTCAAAGTGGTACAAAATCAAGCTTAAATCAAATTCAAAGACAGGCTATGTTACAAAGGAATATGTTGCCGTAAGTTCTTCGACAACGGCATCAAGCGTAACAGGTTATGTTTCTGACGATTATGTGAATCTCAGAAGCGGAGCAGGCACAAATTATTCTGTTGTTGGTTGCCTGAGAAAGAACACTAAGCTTACTTTTGTAAGCACTTCACTCTACAACTCCGCCTGGTATAAGGTTAAGGTTACTTCAACTGCTAAAACAGGTTACATAAAGAAAGACTATGTAAAAATGAACAGTTCAACCCAACCTGCAACAAAGGCAACACAACCTACAACAAAGGCAACCAAACCTGTAACTCAGCCGACTGCGTCAGCGTCAACTGTAAGCGGTTATATAACAGACGATTATGTAAATCTCAGAAGCGGTGCCGGTACAAGCTATTCGGTTGTTGAGTGTATGAGAGTAAATACAAAGGTTATTTTTGTAAGCACAAAGCTTTATAACAATGATTGGTATAATATTAAGCTTACATCAAATTCAAAAACAGGCTATGTAAAAAAAGACTATGTTAAGATGAACAGTCAGACACAGCCTACAACGACTCGGCCTACAACCGCAAAACCGTCAACAGGTTCATCTGTTAAACTTTCCGTATCAAGCAAATCAATTTTCACAGGCAATAGATTTGCAATTACTGCAACAGCGTCCGGAAGTGTTTCTTGGTCAAGCTCAAATACAGGCGTTGCAACCGTTGACTCTCGTGGTATTGTAACAGCCAAGAAAGCAGGCTCTGCAAAAATTACTGCGAAAAGCGGTTCGCATTCTGCAACCTGCAAAATTACCGTAAAATCCGGTTCATCTGTAAATATATCCAACAGCAATGTAAATCTTCCGTGGCAGAAGTCAATGCTTTTGAAATCAAGAACAAGCGGTGTCACATGGTCAAGTTCAAATACGAAAATCGCAACAGTTAAGAACGGTGTTGTTGATACGGTAGGCAAGGGCTATGTAACAATCACTGCCTCAACATCATACGGTGCGGCAACCTGTCTTATACATGTTATGCCGAGAGAAAGTGTGCGTTTTTGCTATGCGTCACCAAACTCCGCTCCGCTTAATTCAAATGTAAGCTTTAAGGCTATTACCGACACAGGCAGGGTAGGTGTGTATTTTGTAGTTACAAACGGTTCAACCTCTTATAAGGTCACCGCAAAAAATAAGGTTAAAGACGGTAACTCCTATATATGGACAGGTACACAAAAGCTTTCAAAATCAGGCAAATGGTCTGTTAAGGCATATTCTAAATTTAAAACCGAATCAAAGTATTACACCACGGCAGGCGGCGGTGAGGGCGAGGTGTTTGTAACCTCAACAACCAATAAAACCACCACAGCTTGTGCCGAACGCAGAGCGAGTGACGAGGTAATCAAGCTTATTGCAAACTATGAGGGATTTCTCTCAAAAGTCACAGCAGACAGCATTACAACCGATCCTACACTCGGTTACGGCAAGGTTGTAATTTCAGGCGAACAGTTCTACAACAACATAACTTCAAATCAGGCATATGCTTATCTTTGCCAGACCGTGAACAAGGGCGGATATACCACCACAACAAATTCCTACCTTGTAAATAACGGTATAAAGTTCAATCAGCGACAGTTTGACGCACTTGTGTGCTTTGCATACAATGTAGGCAGCGGTGTGTTCTACAATGACTCCGAACTCCAGTCTGTTCTCTTGAACACAGGTTCAAGCGGTACTATCAAAGCAGGCGCTTCGGGTACGGTTACAGGTTCAGATGTAAACCTCAGAAGAGGTGCAGGAACTAACTACTCCGTTGTTACCCGTATGAACTACGGAACAAAACTTAAATTTGTTGACGGAAAGCGTTATAACACAAACTGGTATAAAGTTAAGCTTTCAAACGGCACAACAGGATATATCCACAAGGATTATGTTTCTGCTTCGGGCGGTTCAAGAGATTTGAATAATGTCAATAAGCAGAACCTTATTGATGCACTTTTGCAGTACCACCATGCGGCAGGTTCTTGCTATTGGGGACTTTTGTACAGAAGAGTTGACGAGGCGGAAATCTTCCTCTACGGCGATTATGACCGTGACGGTCAGCACAATTATCACAAATTCCATTTCTCATGTTACTCAAACCCGAGTTTCGGTATATGATATTAATTTTTGCAAAGAAGGTCTTAAAATGAAAAAAATAGGTTTCATAGGTGCAGGCAATATGGCAACAGCCATTATAAAAGGACTTATGGCACAAAACGACGGCAAGGCTGATTTTATCAATGTTTTTGATGTAAGCGAAGAAAAGTGTGCCGCTATGAAAAATATGGGTGCAAATGTAATGACATCTGCCGATGAAATTGCAAAGAACAGCTCAATTGTTGTTCTTGCAGTCAAGCCGCAGAATTATCCCGAAGTTCTTGAGTCCCTCAAAAACAGCATTACAACAGCCAAAACCGTAGTATCAATTGCCGCAGGCATATCTATTGCATATGTAAGAAAAGGTCTTGAGTGTGACTGCCCTGTTGTAAGGGTTATGCCTAATACGCCTCTCTTGCTCAAAAAGGGTGCAACAGCCCTTTGTCCGTCTGAGAATATCAGCGATGATGACAAAACAATCGTTTACAATATGTTTGCAGGCAGCGGTGTTTGCGAATATATTGACGAAAGCCATATGAATGAAATAATTGCGGTAAACGGCAGCAGCCCTGCTTATATTTATCTTTTTGCAAAGGCTATGGCTGATTACGCAAAGAATTGCGGAATCGACTATGACAAGGCCATGAACCTTGTCTGTGCAACTCTTGAGGGTTCGGCAGCAATGCTCCGTGACAGCGGTGAGCCTGTTGAAACACTCATAGACAGGGTTTGCTCAAAGGGAGGCACAACAATTGCCGCTATGGATAAGCTTAAAGAACACGGCTTCTATGAGGCTGTTCTTGACGGCATGGACGCTTGTACAAAGAGGGCAGAGGAGCTTGGCAAATAATTTTGCCTTAACATAAAATGAATACATTCCTCATATATTTTAACGGACAACCAATGAGAGGAATGTATTTTATGAAAAGCATTGTATTTTCTTTTAAAAAGCGTTATCTTTTTCGCAGATCAAAGGGAATTTCACCGTCTGATGTCAGATTTTTTATAAGGCGATATTCCGTGGTGCTTATCTTTGTTTCGGCTTTTCTTACCGGACTTGTTTTCGGTTCAATTTATGCATCAAAAGCCGATAAGCAAATGCTTGATTCCCTTGATTTTCTGTTTACTACAAATCTTGATGCAAGGCTCGGTCAGAATGCCGTCAGCACATTTTGCGCCTGCTTTGCATCTGATTTTATATTTCTCACGGTTGTATTCCTCTTGGGACTTGCACCGTGGGGAATACCGTTTTTGCCGTTTGTTTCAGCATTTAAAGGCTTTGGAACAGGACTTACTGCGGCATATCTTATTATTACATATTCACTTAAAGGAGCAGGTTTTTATCTGCTCGTTGTGTTGCCGGGAACATTTTTGTTCTGTCTGGCACTCGTAAAGCTGTCGGCATATGCTTTTGAAATTTCAAAACAGATGTTTTTCAGCTTAATCGGTCATTCTCATCAAACAAATTCTTTGAAAAATGAGGTGATTGATTTTTGTTCCCGATCTGTTTCGGCACTCATAATGACCTTTTGTTCAACCTTGCTGGACACGGCTTTGTGGTGCTTGTTTTCGGGAGCGTTCAATTTCTAATTTTGGAGGGCGCTATGGCATCGGAAAAGAACGCTGTAGCATTGACAGGGTTTTTCTCGTCATTGTTTCACAATTTACCACGACTTTTGCTAACGAATGTGCTTTTTGCATTGCCGTTTGCCGTAATATTCGGAATTTTCTTTTTGATTAATACCATTACGGGTCTTAATTCAATGTTTATATATTTTCTTACGATAATTCCGCTTTTTCCGTTTTATGCCGGCGTAACTCAGGTTACTTCCCATATGGTAAGGGGAGAGGAAAATGTTGATGTTTTCTCAAATTTCATAGGCGGAATAAAGGAAAATCTGCTTAGATTCCTCATACACGGCGTTGTGATGTATGCCGCTGTTTTTATCAGCTACTACTCAATTGTGCTTTATCTCGGACTCGGTTCAAAGAACGGAATGTTTTATGTTCCGCTTGTTATTTGTATTTTAATTGCAATTTTCTTTCTGTTTATGTTCTTCTATGTTCCGCCTATGACGGTTACTTTTGATATCAAGATGAAGGATATTTACAAAAACAGCGCACTTATGACAGTCGGTGAGCTTAAACACAATCTGTTTGCAGTTTTCGGAATTTTTATTTTATTCCTCGTTTGTGCAACAGTGCTTATGTGCAGTTTTACTCCGGTACTGCTCATCATTTTCACAATTGTTCTTGCATTGTTCATTGTTCCGTCAATTTTATCTTTTATAATCAATTCTGCAGTTTATAAGAATATGTATTCAATGATTGTTGACAAGGATTCAAAGAGCAAAACAATTGATAAGAAAATGGAGAACAGACGCAAAGGTCAGTTCCGTGATGATGAAGAGCCTGTCGTAGAAGATTATTCGGATCTTGAAATTGATGAATCGGCTGACGGTGATGAATTTATTTTCTATAACGGAAAAATGATGAAAAGAAGTTATCTTTTAAAGCTTAAAAAAGAGGCTGAAGAAAGGAAGAACGCAAAATGAGCGGTAAACACGCAGTTAAAAGTTCAAAAAAATCATTGATAATAATTATTTGTGTTGTTGTACTTGTTGCAGTAATTGCAGGTGCGGTTATCCTGTTTATGAATCTTTCGGGTAAAAATAATAATTCGGCAACAACAGTACCGACTGTGGCTGCTTCAACAACCATCGGTAATACAAACTTAACACAGAATGTTTCCGACTCTGTATCCGAAACCACACAGCCTGCAACCAAATCGGGTGAAGCTTCACAAGAGCCGACAGAACAGGGATACACAGCCGAAACATCTTCAAATGACAGTGAAATTGTTGTTCCGACAATCAGCGGAGAGAAGCAAAAGCCAAAATTCAGTGCAACTCTTATTCCGTACTATGCAAAAGATGAAAATTCTTCTGAAGAATATTCTTTGAGAGATCTTTTCGGCTCTGCTTATTCAGGCGGCGGATTTACTTTTAATGAGGACGGAACATTCATTGACGGAATCACAAGTGCCTCGGCAAATTCAGGTGCGTACATAGTTGAGGGCGACTCCGTTGTAATAACATATTCCAACGATAAAAATGTTATTGCTGCCGTAACCGAATGGAACGGTGATGTTCCTGCTGAAATTACCGTAAACTACGGCGGAATTATTGTATCCTTTAAGTAAAATATCGGTGATTAAATGAGTAAAAAATCTGTTAAAAAGCCTGACTATGCAAAATTTGAGGCTAACAGGGCTGTAAAAAAGAAGAATAAGAAAAAGAAAACAACAGCAATCGTTTCTTCGGTTATTGCTGCCTGCATATTTATTATTGCGGCAATCGTTGCCGTTAATGTGCTTTCACCGTCAGTAACCGCCGAGCTTACCTCGTCTGCATGGATTCCCGAAGGTGCTAAGAATGCGAGCGGTGATGAGGTTGAAATGAGTGAGGTTTACAACACAAATTACAGCGCTTATCAGGGCTCTATGTCATTTTCCGATGACGGCACTTTTACTTTATGGCTTTCGCCGGGAAGTCCGGATGACGGAACTCACAGCGGAAAATATACCGTGTCAGCTTCGGACAAAATCAATTTGTCATTTGATGACGGAACAAATACTTCCGCCGCACTCACTCAAAAGAACGGTAAAATTTCGGCTGTTGTGCTTAAATATAACGACTATGAAATCACATTTGTAAAACAGTGAATACTTAAAACAAAAAGATATACGGTAAAATTTTCTGCCGTATATCTTTTTTATTTTTCTATATTCCGTCAAACAGACTTAGCTGTTCGGCTTTGCTTTCAAATTTATGCAAATACGAAAACACATTTTCAACTCCGAACATAATTCCGTGATTTCTGCAAACTTCTGAAATTCTGTTCATCAGAACATTATTGTTACTGCTCGTAAGCTGATATGAATTTCCGTATGTATAAATGTATCGTTCTTTCATATTCGGAAAGTGTTTGTCAAGCCGGCTGTAAAAATATTCTCTGTTACCGTCACGCAGAGTAAGACCTATGCCAAAGCATATTATTCCACGAACCTTTGCGTCAATGCAATACTTTAAAAGTCCGTCGATATTTTCTTTTGTATCATTTATAAACGGTAAAAACGGAGAAAACCACACAACACTCGGAATACCGTTTTCGTGAAATGCCTTGAGCGTTTCAAATCTTTCTTTAGTAACGGAAACATTCGGTTCAATTATTCTGCAAAGGCTTTCGTCTGCCGTTGTAAGCGTCATCTGTAACACAGCCTTGCTTTTATCGTTTATTTTCGTAAACAGGTCAATATCTCTCATAACAGATGCCGACTTTGTGTGTACGGTTACACCGAATCCGTAGCGGTTGATTATTTCAAGACATCTTCGTGTCAGTTTCAGTTCTTTTTCAAGGGGAATGTACGGATCGCTCATCGCACCCGTACCAATCATACATTTTCTGCGTTTCCTTTTTAAAGCGTTTTCAAGCAATTCCGGGGCATTTTCTTTCACCTCAATATCTTCAAATCGGTGATTCATCTGATAGCATTTACTGCGTGCGTCACAATAAATGCATCCGTGTTGACATCCTCTGTAAATGTTCATGCCGTTTGCGGCAGATAAAATTCCTTTTGCTTTGACCTTATGCATATAATCCTCCGCTTATTGTTTGGCATCGACAAACCACCTGTTTTCCTCCAAAAACAGATATCGTTCTTTGCCGAGAATATGGCAGGTGTAGCGTATTCCCGCACCGCCTGCTTTGAGAGACGCCGCATACCGCACATCGGAAATTTTGTCAATGCGGTATCTCCTTCCGTCATCCCACACAATATATTCGGGGATAAGATCTCCGTCACAATCAAATGTGGCAGTAACTTTAACATACTTTTTCATAGCTTGTTACCTCCATTAAAATCAGAGAAACATCTTTAATTTTTCGCCTAAGATGCATCGTTATCATAAATATCCGACAGGATGAATTGTATGATCCTCCTTTGGGTTAAAATCCGAAAGCTCCTTGTCATCAAGCAAAACGGCAGGGCGAACAGCATAATTGCCGAATCGCTTTTTTAATCTGTCAAGTGTTTTGTCAAGCTGTTCGTTCTGAATAAGTCGCTTTTCATCACGCAAAAGGCTCATCTGGTGCGGCTGATCATCGTGAATAAAATCCGTAACGCTTACCCCGATACTTCTCAGCGGCTTTTCCATTTTATAGCTTTTTTTGAAAAGCTCAATAGCCGTATTTGTTATATCCTTTGTAAGATTTGTGTGGATTTCCGTTGTGTGCTGTCGGTTAAATGACATCAGCTCGTTGTCACGAATCGTAATGCAAACCGTTTTTGCCATAAATCCCTGTTCACGCATTCTTCTGCAAACGCTGTCACACAAAACGAATATAACCTGTTTTACATCGTTAAAGGTTACCATATCTTTCGGAGTTGTGGTTGAGTTACCGATTGACTTTACCTCGCTGTTTTCGTTCATATGGGCAACAGGGGAAGAGTCATATCCGTTTGCAAAGCCGTAAATTAGGTCGCCCCATTTTCCGAGATATGACCGCAACAGCGTAACATCTGCGGTTGCGATATCTCCAATCGTATAAATGCCGATAGATTCAAGCTTTCTGCCCGTTGCTCTGCCAACATACAAAAGGTCTTTTGCAGGACAGTTCCACACAATATCTTTGTAATTTTCCCGTGTGATTTCCGTTATAGCGTCAGGCTTTTTATAGTCACTTCCGAATTTGGCAAAAATTTTATTAAAGCTGACTCCGATGCTTACGGTTATTCCGAGTTCCTGCTTTATACGGCGATTAATTTCGAGTGCAATCTCTTTGCCGTTCATATTCTTATTGTCGGTAACATCAAGCCATGCCTCGTCAAGTCCGAACGGCTCGATTTTGTCGGTGTATTCGCTGTAAATTCTCCTTGCCATTTTTGAAAATCGCTTGTACAAATCAAAGTGGGGAGGAACGGTTATGAGGTCGGGACATTTCTGCTTTGCCTGCCAGATTGCCTCGCCTGTTTTTATATTATACTTCTTCGCAATCTCATTTTTAGCAAGAATAATTCCGTGCCGATTTTCCGCATCACCGCTCACGGCAACAGGTTTGTTCCTGATTTCGGGATGATGCAAACACTCAACGCTCGCATAAAATCCGTTACAGTCGCTGTGAAGAATAACCCTGTCCTTTTTATATTTGCTTTTGTCAACGGCACAATTAATATTCACAACGCATCACCTCGAACATTTGTTTTTATTTAATTATAGAACACTTGTTCTATAAAGTCAAGCGTAATTTTGTCGCTTGCGGCAAAAGAATTGGTGTACAATTTTGTTTGATTAAATAAAATTTTTAATGCTCTATAATTTCTTTTTATAATTATTGACAAATATTGTTGAAAGTGATACTATGAAAGTGAAATTAGATATCGCTGTTTTAAATGATACAATAAAATTATAACCGATTTATTGTATGGTCGTGAGTTTGCTTTTTTATTTTTTGAAAGGAGATTATTATGAGTATTAAAAAGAGATTAAGCGCTTTGCTGATTGCAGTTGTGTTAATTTCAAGTATAACAATTTTGCCGGTCTCTGCTGTTTCTGATGATGAAATTGATGTTCGTGAGTGCGAAAATTATGCACAACATATCATCAATGATCTTATGTCGACCGGTTGTAAAAGACCTTATGCAGGAAATTATTATAATAAATCCGGTGATTTAGCAGATGAACTTCTTGATGTAGCGTACAAGTACGAAAAGGGAGAAGTAACCGCCGTTGAATTGCAAAACAAGTATGACGAAACAAAAGAATTTTATGAAAATCCGTGGATAAGTCCTTGTTATGCTGAACAAACCTGTTATGTTGCAGTACACGAGCAAAACTATAATAATTGGTACACTGACGAACAGTGGAATACATTTATCGAAAAGCGAGATAATCTTCTTCAGGCATTAAGGGTTATTGATTCTGATTTAGAACCTGCCAAATGGGGTAGTGTATATGATTATGATTATACAGTTAAACAACAGAAGTATATAAGTAAGTGCTTCTATGAGCTGCTGTACATCTACAATGAAATGACTTGTAAAGATATTATTCAGGGTGATGTAAACAGAGACGGTGTTGTCAGCGTATCGGATGCTACATTAATTCAAAAATATATAGTTGGTGAGGTAAACTTTACCGGTGCACAAGAATTAAGGGCAAAGGTAAATGTGGATTCGTATTCGGTAAGTGTTAAAGATGCTACTCTTATACAAAAATATATTGTTGATCCGAGTATATATTTTTATTCCCGTGGAATCGTAAAAAATGAAAGCGAATTTGCGACATCTTTGGATAACTGGGAGATTTGTTCTCAGTGGTAATTAAAGTTATATCAAAAAAGACTTCGTACTCTGTTGCGAAGTCTTTTTCTGTTTTAACATAACATTACGATTGATTACAGCTGTGTAACTGTCATTTACAAAAACGAGATATTGTGGTAGAATTTACAATGTTGAATTATGTAAAACTGTCGGATATTACAGATGTTTGTCCGAAAGCTATTTTGTATCGGAGGTTTTATTGATGGAAGCTTACAAAAAGGAATTCATTGAATTTATGGTTGATTGTCAGGTTCTCAAATTTGGCGATTTTGTTACAAAGAGCGGAAGAAAAACTCCTTTCTTCGTAAACACAGGTTTCTACAGAACAGGCGCCCAGCTCCGTCGTCTCGGTCAGTATTATGCAGAGGCTGTCAACAGCAAGTTCGGTCTTGATTTTGATGTTCTTTTCGGACCTGCATACAAGGGTATTCCGCTTTCTGTTGCCGCAACTATCGCAATCAGCGAAAAATACGGTCAGGATATCCGTTATTGCTCAAACAGAAAAGAAGTTAAGGATCACGGTGACAAGGGCATTCTTCTCGGCAGTCCTATCAATGACGGTGACAGGGTTGTTATCATCGAAGATGTTACAACAGCAGGCACTTCAATTGAAGAAACTCTCCCGATTATCAAGGCTCAGGGCGATGTAAACCCAATCGGTCTTGTTGTTTCCGTTGACCGTATGGAACGTGGCAAGGGTACAAAGAGCGCACTTTCCGAGATTGAAGAAAAGTACGGACTTAAAACAACTGCAATCGTAACAATGGCAGAGGTTGTTGAACACCTTTACAACAAGGAATACAAGGGCAAGGTTATTATTGACGACAAGCTCAAAGCCGCTATTGACGCTTACTATGAGCAGTACGGCGTAAAGGAATAACAGCTTTTAATTATTAATATTAATCAGTCGGGGCGGTTTTATCCGCCCCCAAAGTTTGAAAAAACTTATTTTGCGGTGGGGATAATATGGCACGGACAACCGATAACGAACACAGCGGTCATCGTGAAAGAATGCGTAAAAAGTTCATAGAAAACGGCTTTGATGTGTTTGAAACGCACGAGGCTCTTGAAATGTTCCTTTACTATGCTATTCCGAGAAAGGACACAAATCCTCTTGCACATCGTCTGCTTGACCGTTATATCACTGTCGGCGGAGTGTGTGACGCTCCGATTGACGAGCTTATGAAGGAATTCGGTCTGTCTGAAAATGCCGCCGCATTGCTCAAAATGTTGCCCGAAATGGCAAGGCTTTATACCGAATCAAAGATGTCGCATGATAATATCATCGACTATGAAAATCTCGGTAAAATATTTAAAGCAAAATTTATCGGTCGAACAAACGAATGTGTCGCGCTCATGCTCGGTGATGCAAAGGGCAAGATGATTTATTTTGATATAATTTCAAAAGGTTCGCTCAATTCATCCGATATGCCAGTCAGAAAAATTGTTGATTTGTCACTTCGTCACAATGCCAAAACTGCGTTTATAGCACATAATCATCCCAGCGGAACGGCTCTGCCTTCGGGAAGTGACCTTGACACAACAATAGTTTTGAAGAGTACGCTTGCAACTGTCGGAGTTGAGCTTATCGACCATTTCATAATAACCGATGATGATTATGTTTCTCTCCGTGAAAGCAGGCTTGCGGGGAACATCTTCTATTATGAAAAGTAATAATGTTCTTTAAAAGAAACATTTGACAATTTAAAACATCTGTTCTATAATTAAAATCGAAATTTTGTTCGGATATGTATTCTGTTACAGGACTTTTGTAATAAAGAGCCTTGTAACAGGAAACATAATAAAAAATCCGTATTTGGAATGTGATGTGTATTATGGAATTTAAACTTCATTCAAAATATCAGCCGACAGGCGACCAGCCGCAGACAATCGAAAAGCTTGTAAACAGTATAAATGCAGGCAACCGTGAACAGACTCTTCTCGGTGTAACGGGTTCGGGTAAAACTTTTACAATGGCAAATGTTATTCAGAAGGTTCAAAGACCGACACTTGTGCTTGCACACAACAAAACTCTTGCGGCTCAGCTTTGCAGTGAGTTCAAAGAGTTCTTTCCGGAAAATGCGGTTGAATATTTTGTGTCATACTACGATTACTATCAGCCTGAGGCATATGTTGCACAGACGGATACTTATATTGAAAAAGACAGTTCAATCAATGATGAGATTGATAAACTCCGCCACAGCGCAACGCTTGCACTTTCCGAAAGACGAGATGTAATTATTGTTGCCTCGGTTTCTTGCATATACAGCCTGGGCGATCCTATTGATTACCGTAATATGGTAATCTCACTTCGTCCCGGAATGGAAAAGTCCCGTGATGAGCTTGTAAAAAAGCTTGTTGAACTGCAGTATGAACGTAATGATGTAAGCTTTACCCGTAATAAATTCAGGGTTCGTGGTGATGTGGTTGAAATTTTCCCTGCCGCATCAAACGATTCTATAATTCGTGTCGAATTTTTCGGAGATGAAATTGACAGAATTTCCGAAATCAATCCGCTTACGGGCGAACTCAAAGCGATTCTGAAACATGCCGCAATCTATCCTGCGTCACACTACATTGTGTCGGGAGATAAGATGAAAAAGGCTCTTGCGGAAATTGACAGGGAGCTTGAGGAAAGACTTGCATATTTTCGTGAAAACGGAAAGCTCCTTGAGGCACAACGACTTGAACAGCGTACAAGGTACGATATGGAAATGTTGCAGGAAATCGGATTTTGTACGGGTATCGAGAACTATTCAAGAATAATGTCGGGCAGAGCGCCGGGCTCATCGCCGTACACGCTTTTAAGCTATTTCCCCGATGATTTTCTGCTCTTTGTCGATGAGTCCCATGTAACGCTTCCACAGGTACGGGGAATGTTTGCGGGTGACTATGCAAGAAAAAAGAGCCTTATTGACTACGGTTTCAGACTTCCGTCTGCACTTGATAACCGTCCGCTCAACTTTGACGAATTCTATTCAAAAATAAATCAGGCTGTTTATGTAAGCGCAACACCGGGCGATTTTGAGCTTGAAAAATCGGCTGTTGTTGCAGAGCAGATTATCAGACCTACAGGACTTCTTGATCCTGAAATTTCGGTAAGACCAACCGAAGGTCAGCTTGACGACCTTGTGTCAGAAATCAATATTCGTACAGCCAAAAATCAAAGAACACTTGTCACAACCCTTACCAAGAAAATGGCGGAAGACCTTACCGCATATCTTGAAAAGCTGGGTATCAGGGTTCGTTATATGCACCATGACATTGACACCGTTGAAAGAATGGAGATTGTCCGTGATTTAAGACTCGGAGAATTTGATGTTCTTGTCGGAATCAACCTTCTGCGTGAAGGACTTGATATTCCCGAGGTTTCTCTTGTTGCCGTACTTGACGCCGACAAAGAGGGATTTCTCCGTTCAACCCGTTCGCTTATTCAGATTGCCGGCAGAGCCGCACGAAACAGCGAGGGTACGGTTATTATGTATGCCGACAGCGTAACACCGTCAATGAAGGTTGCAATAACCGAAACACAGCGCCGCCGTGAAATTCAGAATAAATATAATGTTGAGCACGGCATCGTTCCGAAGACTATTGTCAAAAAGGTCAGCGATATACTTGAAATTTCTACTCACGATGACAGTGAATTTAAAAATACAAAAAAGCTTTCAAAGGCACAAAAACAACAGTTGATAGAAAAACTGACAAAGGAAATGAAAGCTGCCGCAAAGTTGCTTGAATTTGAACACGCCGCATATCTGCGTGACAAAATCAAAAAACTGCGTGGCGAAAAATGATAAAGGAAGAGTAAAATGCCAAGAAAGAAAACCACCGATTATGATAATACCAGTATCACAACGCTAAAGGGTGCCGACCGTGTCCGTAAGCGTCCTGCCGTAATTTTCGGCTCGGACGGTATTGACGGCTGTCAGCACTCCGTGTTTGAGATTCTTTCAAACTCAATAGACGAGGCGAGAGAGGGTTACGGTAAAAAAATCACAGTTACACGCTATTCCGACGGTTCAATTGAGGTTGAAGATCACGGCAGAGGAATTCCCGTTGACTACAACGAAAACGAAAAGCGCTACAACTGGGAACTGGTTTTCTGCGAACTATATGCCGGCGGCAAGTATAATAACAACGAGGGTGAAAGCTACGAATTTTCCCTTGGTATGAACGGCCTCGGTCTTTGTTCAACCCAGTACAGCTCCGAGTATATGGATGTTGATATCCGCCGTGACGGCTACCGATACACTCTCCGTTTTGAAAAAGGCGAGATTGTCGGCAAACTCAAAAAAGAGCCGTACAGCAAAAAGGATACGGGTACAAAAATTCATTGGAAACCCGACCTCGAAGTCTTTACGGATATCGACATTCAGCCCGAATATTTTCTTGACATAATGAAAAGACAGGCTATTGTCAACGCAGGAATTGAATTTGTTTTCCGCAATCAGAACGGCAAAAGCTTTGATACAACAAGCTATAACTATGTAAACGGTATTGTTGACCATGTTGCCGAGGTAGTCGGTGAAAACGGACTCAGTTCAATTCAGCATTGGGAAACCGAGGTTAAAACCCGTGACCGTGACGATAAGCCCGAATATAAGTGCAAAATGGATATCTCGGTTGCATTTTCAAATAAAGTGCATCTCACCGAATACTACCACAACTCAAGCTGGCTTGAACACGGCGGCGCTCCCGATAAGGCGGTGCGGAACGCCTTTGTTTACCAGATTGACAGCTACTTAAAACAGAATAATAAATATAACAAAACCGAAAGCAAAATCAAGTATGACGATGTTGAGGACAGCCTTGTGTGCGTTATTTCGTCTTTTTCAAGTGTTTCATCATATGAAAACCAGACCAAAAAGGCGGTTACAAACAAGGGTATTCAGGACGCTATGACTGCATTTCTCCGTCAGAGTCTTGAAGTTTATTTTATTGAAAATCCGCTTGAGGCAGAAAAAATCTGCGAACAGGTGCTTATCAATAAGCGCAGCCGTGAAAATGCTGAGAAAACACGACTTAATATAAAGAAGAAGCTTTCTGGCAATCTCGACATAACAAACCGTGTTGCAAAATTTGTCGATTGCAGAAGTAAAGACACGGAACAGCGTGAACTGTTCATAGTAGAGGGTGACTCTGCTCTCGGCGCATGTAAACAGGCAAGAAATCCCGATTTTCAGGCGATTATGCCAATCAGAGGTAAAATACTTAACTGCCTGAAAGCCGACTACGATAAGATTTTTAAGAGCGAAATCATTACCGATTTGCTCAAGGTTCTCGGTTGCGGTGTTGAGGTTAAGTCAAAAGCAAACAAGAATCTTTCAAGCTTTGATATGAACGCACTTCGCTGGAGCAAAATTATTCTCTGCACCGATGCCGATGTTGACGGCTTCCAGATCAGAACTCTTTTACTTACCATGCTTTACAGACTTACACCTACACTCATTGAAGAAGGCAAGGTGTTTATTGCCGAATCGCCTCTTTATGAAATTACATCCAAAAACGATGTTTATTTTGCATACGATGAGGTTGAAAAGGATAAGTTCATTGAACAGCTCGGCAAGGAAAAATTCACAATTCAGCGTTCAAAAGGTCTTGGCGAAAACGAACCCGATATGATGAACCTTACCACAATGAACCCCGAGTCACGCAGACTTATCAAGGTTCTTCCTGCCGATGCAGAACAGACAGCGGAAATTTTTGATGTTCTTCTCGGTGACAATCTTCAGGGAAGAAAAGATTATATAGTAGAACACGGCAACGAATATATTGACCAGCTTGATGTAAGCTGATTGGAGGTGGAAATAAATGGCGAAAAAATCTTCAAAGACTCCCCGCAGAACTTCACCGTCAAAAACTCACGGTGTAATCAACGGTGCGGGTGAAATAGTGGAACAGCCAATAGTTTCCACTATCAGAGAGAACTATATGCCGTATGCAATGAGCGTAATTCTTTCCCGTGCAATTCCCGAAATCGACGGGTTCAAGCCGTCGCACAGAAAGCTCCTGTATATGATGTACAAAATGGGACTTCTGAACGGCGGAAGAACAAAATCGGCAAACATTGTCGGTGCAACAATGAAGCTCAATCCTCACGGCGACTCTGCGATTTATGACACAATGGTTCGTCTTTCAAGGGGCTATGAGGCACTTTTGCATCCGTATGTAGATTCAAAAGGTAATTTCGGTAAATTCTACAGCCGTGACATGGCGTGGGCGGCATCCCGTTATACTGAGGCAAAGCTTGACGCAATCTGCAACGAGCTGTTTCGTGATATAGACAAAGATACCGTAGATTTTGTAGATAACTACGATAATACAATGAAAGAACCGTCACTTTTGCCGGTTGCATTTCCGTCTGTACTTGTAAATGCAAACACAGGTATTGCCGTTGGTATGGCGTCAAATATCTGTTCATTCAATCTGCGTGAAATCTGCGAAACAACAGCGGCACTTATACGTGATCCCGACCATGATATAAAATCAACTCTTCCGGCTCCTGATTTTACAGGCGGTTGTCAGATTATCTATGACGAAAATGTCATCAATCAAGTCTATGAAACCGGCAGAGGAAGCATCAAACTCCGTGCAAAGTATGTCTATGACAAGTCTGCAAACTGTATAGATATTCTTTCAATTCCTGCTACAACAACTTGTGAGGTTATCATTGAAAAGGTAATCGACCTTGTAAAGCAGGGTAAAGTCAAGGAAATTTCCGATATTCGTGACGAAACAGGTATTGACGGACTTAAAATTACAATTGACCTCAAGCGTGGCGTTGATGCCGACAAGCTTATGACAAAGCTTTACCGCTTTACAACACTCGAAGATTCCTATGCCTGCAACTTCAATGTGCTTATTGCAGGTGTTCCGAGAGTTCTCGGTGTAAAGGCGTTGCTTGAAGAATGGATTGCTTTCAGAATTGAGTGCGTCAGAAGAAGAACATATTTTGACCGCAACAAAAAAGCTGACAAGCTTCATCTTTTAAGAGGTCTTGAAAAAATTCTTCTCGATATTGACAAGGCAGTAAAGATTGTCCGTGAAACCGATGAAGAATCCGAGGTTGTGCCAAACCTTATGATTGGATTCGGAATTGACGAGATACAGGCTGAATATGTTGCCGAAATAAAACTTCGTCACCTTAACCGTGAATACATTTTAAAGCGTACAAAAGACCTTGAAGACCTTGAAAAAGAGATTGCCGAGCTTGACGAAATTTTAAAGAGCAAGGCAAGAATCAAGACAATCATTGTCAAAGAACTCAAATCAATTGCTGAGAAATACGGTCAGCCGAGAAAGAGTATCATAATCTATGACGATGTTGCAAGGTATGAGGAAGAGACAGTCGAGATTCCCGATTATCCTGTTAATCTTTTCTTTACAAAAGAGGGATATTTCAAGAAGATTACTCCGCAGTCGCTCAGAATGAGCGGTGAACAAAAGCTCAAAGACGGTGACGAAATTATTCAGGAGCTTGAGTTCACAAACAACTGCGACCTTTTGTTCTTTACAGACAAGTGTCAGGTGTATAAGGCAAAGGCTGACGATTTTGCACAGACAAAGGCAAGCGTACTCGGTGACTATGTTGCCGCAAAGCTTGGTTTTGACGAAGGCGAAAATGCTGTGAAAATGGTTGTTACAAAAGATTACAAGGGTATGCTGCTCTTTGCTTTTGAAAACGGCAAGGCCGCAAAAGTTCCGCTTGAATCCTACGCAACAAAGACTAACCGTAAAAAGCTCACGGGCGCATATTCCGACAAATCTCCGCTTGTCGGACTTCTCTATATACCTGAGGACGAAGAGGTACTCTTCAAGGCGTCATCGGGAAATATGCTCCTTATTCACACGGGTGCACTCGCTCTCAAAACAACCCGTTCAACACAGGGTGTTGCCGTTCTCAAACCCAAAAAAGGTCACAGACTTTTCAGCATAGAACGCTATAAAGACGGTACTTTTACAAATCCAAAGCGTTACAGAACAGGTTCACTTCCTGCAAGAGGTGCGTTGCCCGTGAATGATGATTCAAAAGACGAACAGCTTTCGCTGATTTGATTTTGAAAAAATTAATAAAAATCTTGTAATATCTCTTGAAAAAGCTGTGTTTATGTGGTATTATAAAACAGTTATTAAAGCAGAATTTGTTTTATTCGTATTTATTAAAATGAAAGGAAGATAAAAATGAGCATTTGGGGCATTGTTTTAGGCGTATTGCTCGCAATCGTATCTGTTGCCATTATCGTTGTAATTATCCTTCAGGAGGGTAATCAGCAGGGTATCGGTGCTGTAACAGGTGTTGCCGATTCTTATTTCTCAAAGAATAAGGCTCGTTCGATTGATGCGTTCCTCTCACGCTGGACAAAAGTTTTTGCTGCAATATTCGTAATTTTTGTAATTGCACTTAATGTGCTTTCAAAGTTCGGTATACTGTAAGCATATTAACTTAATAATCAGCATAAAATTAACCGTCAGGGCAATCCTCTGGCGGTTTTACTTTTTATATGGAGTTGTTAAAAATGCCTTGGTGGGGAATATGTCTGATTATTTTTGTAACATTTATAACTTTCGCAATCTTGCACTTTCTCGGCAAAAACAAGCACCCGTTCAAACGCTCTCTGCTTTCAATGACTTTGGGAGCGGCAACATTGTTTGCGGTCAATCTGACGGGAGTTTTTACGGGCGTAACTTTGCCCATAAGCCTTTTATCACTTTTGGTATCAATAATAGGAGGAATACCCGGAGTAACGCTTATGCTCGGTCTTAATCTTTTTTTCTGAATAATCACAGAAGGGGCGGTCACATCGACAGCCCCTTAATTGTTTGTATGAAATTTTATACAATGCCGTAAAGTTCCTCAAGAGCCTCACCGACGGTTTCTTTGTCTTTGGTCAGGAGCGCAAGCATAATTTTGTACGCTTTTTTCGGATTGTCAAGAAAATTTTTTTTGAGAATAAGAGCCTGTTCCATTTCGGGAGCATAAACATCAAGCTTCATCAAATCCATATCACCGCCGGATACAGAACATTTAACAGTAAATCCGTTTGAACTTTTTACAATATCAACCTTGTTTTCAATCTCATTTTTCTTTACGGCAAGGAGCTTAACCGCACAAGCGTATGCCTTTTCTTTGATAGAGTACGCAAGAATGCTGTCAAGCTGTTTTGCAATTTCAACACCGTTTTCCGTGAGCGCATATGTTTTGTGTTCATCATCGGCAGGCACAAGGTTACCGTTTGTAACAAGGTCGTCAAAGGCGGAACTTGTTTCAAAATAATTGGCAAGCCCCTGCTTTAGAATTGCCTGTATGACAATTCCTTTGTCTATATTTTCTTTTACAGAATTATACAAATAACATATCAAGGTTTTAATTTCGTTTTTGCTTCTCATTCCACCGGGATTAATACCCTCGTCAAATGTATCGAAAGCCATAAAATCACCTGCTTTTGCTGATAGATTCGTAGTGACAGCTTAATTTGTGCAAAAATAACTTAAATTATATCTGTCTATTGTTATTATAGCACATTATCTTCACAAAAGCAAAGAGGTTGTGCGTATTTATTTTATTCATTATTAAGCAAATTTGCAAGAGTTACACTGTCAAGGTAATTGTTGATTAAATTGTCAAGCTGTTGCCAGATAGGATGTGAGGGACACGATTCCATATGATTGCAATGTTCGTGAGTTTTTGAAGTGCAGGGAACAGATGCAAGGTCGCCCTCCGTAAGCCTGAGAATTTCACCGAGTGAATAATCTTTTGGTTCTTTGGTCAGCTTATAGCCGCCGCCCTTTCCTTTTACGCCCTCAAGCAGATTGCGGTCAACAAGGGTTTTGAGTATGCCTTCCATATATTTTTTGGAAATATTCTGTCTTTCTGCAATGTCTTTGAGCGGAATATATCTGTTCTGCCCGTTTTTTGCCAGATCGACAAGCACATACAGCGTGTAACGACCTTTACTTGAAATCAGCATACAATTATCCCCTTTTGGCAAGGCTTGCATATTTTGTAAGCCTGTTTTGCTTATATACCTTGATTATATACAAAAAACGATAAAAATGCAATACCAACCCATTGACAAAATGGGTTGAAAAGGTTATATTTTAATTATCCACTTCTTTGGTAGGTTGATAATATAACAAGGTGGGATTATGAAATGGCAGACAAATTACTTGATGTAAACGGTTTGACTGTAAGTGTAGAGGAAAAGGAAATTCTGCACGATATAAATCTTAGTATAAACAAAGGTGAAACGCATGTGCTTATGGGACCTAACGGTGCAGGCAAGTCAACGCTTGGATTTGCACTTATGGGCAGTCCTAAATATACGCTTAATTCAGGCGAAATACTTTTTAACGGAAAAAACATTAACGATGAAACACCCGATAAAAGGTCAAAGGACGGAATTTTTCTTTCATTCCAAAGTCCTCTTGAGGTTCCGGGGCTTTCACTTTCATCATTTATTCGTAACGCTCTTGAAAAGAACCGTGGCAAAAGAATCCGCCTTTGGGACTTTAAAAAAGAGCTCAGAGAGGCGATGGAGCTTTTGCAGATGGATCCGTCATATTCCGAGCGTGATTTAAATGTAGGCTTTTCGGGCGGTGAAAAGAAAAAAGCAGAAATTTTGCAGATGCTTTTACTCAATCCAAAGCTTGCAATTCTTGACGAAACAGACTCGGGTCTTGATGTTGATGCGGTTCGCACAGTTTCAAAGGGCGTTGAACACTATCAGAAAAACCGTGACGGTGCATTGCTCATCATCACACACAGCACAGGTATTCTCGAATCTCTCAAAGTTGATTATACCCATATTATGGTAAACGGCCATATAGTTAAAACAGGTGACGCATCGTTGATTGATGAAATCAATGAACACGGTTTTGAGAAGTATCTTGAACTTTATGCAGAAAAGTTCTGACGGAGGTATTAAGATGAAAGAAAGAACATATGTCGATGATGTTGACAGAAGTGTCTACGATATCAAAGACGAAGAAAATGATGCCTATCGTATCAAATCAGGTCTTGATGCCTCAATTGTAGAAAAAATTTCAAAGGAAAAGAACGATCCCGTGTGGATGCAGAATTTCCGTTTGCAGTCACTTCAAATTTATAATGAACTCAAAGTTCCAAACTGGGGACCGCCCATTGACGGACTTAATATGGACAATATTGCAACCTATGTTCGTCCTAACACAAGGATGACCGCAAAATGGTCGGAAGTCCCCGAAGATATCAAGAATACATTTGAAAGACTCGGTATTCCTCAGGCAGAGAGAAAGTCTCTTGCAGGTGTCGGAGCGCAGTATGATTCCGAGCTTGTGTACCACAATGTTCGTGAAGAGGTTGCCTCACAGGGCGTAGTATATACCGATATGGAGAGTGCGTTAAAGGGCGAATATGCCGACATGGTAAAAAAATATTTTATGAAACTTGTCCGTCCGAATGACCACAAATTTGCCGCACTTCACGGTGCAGTATGGTCAGGAGGTTCGTTTGTGTATGTTCCGCCGGGAGTATCGGTAGAAATTCCGTTGCAGTCATATTTCAGACTTAACGCACCCGGCGCAGGTCAGTTTGAACACACGCTCATTATCGTTGACGAGGGTGCAGACCTGCATTTTATAGAGGGTTGTTCTGCTCCGAAATATAACATAGCAAATCTTCACGCAGGATGCGTTGAGCTTTTTGTAAAGAAAAATGCAAGACTCAGATATTCAACAATTGAGAACTGGTCAAAAAATATGTACAACCTTAACACCAAAAGAGCGCTTGTTGAAGATGGCGGTACTATGGAATGGGTATCGGGTTCATTCGGTTCTCATGTGTCGTATCTTTATCCGATGACAATTTTAAAAGGCGACCGTTCAAGAATGGAGTTTACGGGCATTACTTTTGCAGGCAAGGGACAGAACCTTGATACAGGCGCAAAAGTAGTTCATATCGGCAAAGAAACATCTTCGTTTATGAACACAAGGTCAATTTCAAAAGACGGCGGTATCAGCACATTCAGAAGCTCCGTTGTTGTAAACAAATCTGCCGAAAATGCAAAATCTGCCGTTTCATGTCAGTCACTTATGCTTGATTCAAAGTCACGCTCAGACACTATTCCTGTAATGGATATCAGAACTCCGCACGCAGATATCGGTCACGAGGCGAAAATAGGCAGAATCAGCGATGAGGCTGTATTCTACCTTATGTCAAGAGGTCTTAGTGAAGAGGATGCAAGGGCGATGATAGTCAGCGGATTTGCAGATAATGTGTCAAAGGAACTTCCGCTTGAATATGCGGTTGAAATGAACAATCTCATTCAGCTTGAGATGAAGGGCAGTATCGGATAAGGAGGACATTATGGTTGATAATAAAGACTTAACAGTGAACTTTCTTCCGTCACCCACTTGGAACCGACTGGGAGTGAATCGGGCAAAAATCCGAAATATTCCCATTGACGGTTGGAACAGCGTTCCTGTTCAAAAAGAAATAATCGAAAAATATACAAACAATTCCGATTCGGAAATTTGGGATTCATTTGCAAATATTCAGACAGGTATGGGCGAGGAGATTGACGAAATCTCAAAAATATCACAGCCTGAAAAAATCAGAATAACGGCTGATAAAACAAAAAGCGAAAAGCTGTTTTTTAATTGCAAAAACGGTGAAAACGCTCTTGCAGATGTAGAACTTTACGCTCCCGAAAACACAGAACTTACCGTGTTTATGGCAATGCAGTCAGCGTGGAACGCAAACGGTATTTGTGCCGTAAGAACGAAATTTAAAGCTGAAAAAGGCGCAAAAATCAGACTCGTACAGCTTAATCTCCTTTCGCAAAATTTCCGCTTTATAAACGATGTCGGTGCAGAATGTGAAGATAATGCAGCCGCAGAGATATTACAGCTTTTTATCGGCGGAAATGAAACCTATACAGGCACTAAGACAACGCTTTTGGGCAGGCAGAGCAATCTTGACCTCAATGTCGGCTACTATTGCAAGGACGAGCAGTTGCTTGATATGAACTATGTTGCCGAGCATATCGGCAAAAAGACCGTCAGCTCAATGAATGCCGGCGGTGTTTTGAGAGATAAAGCACATAAATTATTCCGTGGTACAATTGATTTCCAACTCGGTTCATCGGGTGCTAAGGGTGACGAGAACGAAGATGTTCTAATTTTAGGTGAAGATGTAATCAATCAGACCGTACCGCTCATTCTTTGTGCGGAAGAGGATGTTGAGGGCAACCACGGTGCGTCAATCGGCAGACCGTCTGATGATGTGCTTTTCTATCTTGCAAGCAGAGGTCTTGACGAAGAAGAGGCTTGTAACCTTATGGCTCGTGCAAAGCTTGACGCTTTATGCTCAAAAATCGGTGATGAGGAGCTTGAAACGCTTGCAAAATCCTGTCTGGAGGAGGTTACAGGCTATGCAAATGAAAAACTTTAAGGAAGATTTTCCGCTTTTGCGAGAAAATCCTGTAGCCTATCTCGACAGTGCCGCAACTGCTCAAAGACCTGAATCGGTTATAAATTCGGAAATGGAGTTCTACAAAAAATGCAATGCAAATCCTCTGCGTGGACTTTATGATTTGGGTTTCAAAGCTACAGAATGTTATGAGCAATCCCGTGAAACAGTCAGAAAGTTCATTAATGCAAGGTCGGAGCGTGAAATAATATTTACACGCAATGCAACCGAAAGCCTCAATCTTGTTGCCTACAGCTACGGAATGAATTTTCTTAAAAAAGGTGACGAAATTCTTGTCACTGTAATGGAACACCACAGCAACCAGTTGCCATGGAGAGTTGTTGCAGAAAAAACGGGCGCAGCGGTAAAGTACATTGAATGCAACCCTGACGGCACAATTACCGAAGAACAGCTGAAACAGGCTTTTTCGGAGCGTACAAGGCTTGTGGCAGTAACTCACATATCAAATGTACTCGGTTGCAAAACTCCCATAAAGCGTATCACAGAGCTTGCAAGGGAATGCGGTGCAGTTGTTGTGCTTGACGCATCACAGAGCGTTCCGCACATTCCCGTTGATGTTCAGTCGCTTGATGTAGATTTTCTTGCATTTTCCGGTCACAAACTTATGGCACCCTTCGGAATCGGTGTATTGTACGGCAAAGAAAGCCTTCTTGAAAAAATGCCGCCGTTTTTAACGGGCGGTGAGATGATTGATTCCGTTACAAGGGACAAGGTTATCTATTCCGATTTACCGCATAAATTCGAGGCAGGAACGGTAAATGCGGCTGGCGCATGGGGGTTGAAAACCGCAATTGAATATATTCAAAATATTCGTTTTGATACAATCGGCGCTATTGAAGAAGAGCTTACCAAAAGAGCCTTTGACGGACTTATGAAAATTCCTCACATCAATATTCAAGGAAGTAACAACCCGAAAGAGCATTGCGGAATTATCAGCTTTACAATTGACGGAGTTCATCCGCATGATGTCAGCAGTATTCTCGACGCTGACGGTATTGCAGTCCGTGCAGGACACCATTGCGCACAGCCTTTGATGGAATTTTTAGGCATTCCGTCAACAACAAGGGCAAGCATTTATTTCTACAATACGAAAGATGACATTGATGCGTTTTTGAACAGCGTGTCATCTGTCAGAAGGAGAATGGGATATGGAAAATAACAGAAGTTTTTACAATGAAATCCTGACCGATCACAATCTTCATCCAATGCACAAACATCCGCTTGATACGGCAACGGCAAGCCTTGAGGGTGTGAATCCAAGCTGCGGTGATGACATTGTGCTTAATCTTAATATCAAAGACGGTGTGATTACAGACGGTTCGTTTACAGGTGACGGCTGTGCAATTTCCCAGGCGTCAGCCGATATTATGCTTGATTTGATTATCGGCAAAACAGTTGATGAAGCCAAACATCTGAAAGATATTTTCCTTAAAATGATTCAAGGCAAAGCAACTGACGAAGAAATTGAAGAGCTTGAGGAGGGCGGAGCATTGTCTGACATTTCTCATATGCCTGCCCGTGTAAAATGTGCAGTTCTCGGTTGGCACACATTTGAAAACATTGTAAAAGAATAATTTACTGAATTTAATATTTTATAAAACACATTCGGGAAACAGATAAAATAATTTCTGTTCCCCGATTTTTATTTAAAAAATCGGGATTAATGTATTAAAATAACTAATACAAATCTTGACAAATATTGTTTTAAAATAGTATAATAAAAGTGCAAAGAGGTAAGGGAGAGAATAAACTATGCTAAAAGAATATTTATACAACGAAATAAAAAATTATTTAAAATCAATTGCAAAAGATACATATGTAATTTCAATACTCATCAATTTTAATGAATGTAATGTGTACGATAATATTGAGAATTTCCCCTATGTCAGCATATTCAGTAATACGCTTAGTGATATTGAAGATTGCAACGACGAAGAAGAAAAGTGGAATATGGCTTTTTGGGGCTGCAATGATGAAAAATACCTGATTGCCGACGATAAAAGTGCAAAATTATTGGTTGATTGGTATGCCGAAAACGGTGTTGATAATATCGGTTACGAGGATGACGAACAAGATTATGATGATGAAATGAATTATATCGGCAACGGTCCAAACGGTTGTAAAGAATTATACGCCCTGATTTCCGAGGTCGTTTTGAATTTAAGATCAGACAACGAAGTCGCTGGAATCATCGCAGATGTTCCGATACTTATCCATGACTATGAGTATTCATACTACATTACAAAATACATAAAATCAGCAAATCCAGACGGACAGGCTGATGAATTCTTAAAATATTATGAAGAAAATTTTTAGTGTTTGTCAAAAAGATACCAAAATATGAATTTCAACAAAGTATATTGTAAATGGCAGAGCGTTTTTTTGAGGATAAAACAAATAAATATGGTTATACCGTCAAAGTCGTAAAGCCGCATAATTTGTTGCATATTGGATTTTTTATAGTTATAATTAAATTGTAAAAATTATATATATTGTTCTTGAAGATATTTAGCAAGAATTATCAATATACGAGGTGATATTATGCCGAATTTTAAAGAATTAAAAAATAAAATCAAACACGGAGATTTTCAGTTTGTATATGACGAACTTAAAAAATCCGACTTTGAATATACACTTGAGAACATTGAAAAAGAATTTTCATCGGTTGATAACCGAGATATGTTCTGTTATCTTCTTTATGTGGTTTCAAATGAGAATACACCCAAGCATACAATTCTGTTGTGTGATTATCTAATGTATTCAGGTACATTTTTCTACAATCGTGAAACAGTAATTAGATATTTGCTCGACAATTGCCTTGTTAAAAACGGCAATGATATCACGCTGATTGAGTGGATTTTGTCAATGTATGAATACAACCCCGATTCACCGTATAATGAGAAAGAAATTGCAAATTTCAATCGCATTTACGATTCTTTAAAATGATGGTGTTAACTATGAAAAATTTCAATTACAAAAATATTAAGTCGGTAGAAAAAATTCATTTACTTTTGTTGTTATTCATTATAATGTCTACGATAATTAATTTTATTGTAAACTTGATGAGTTGTACCGAAAACATCTTTTTGACAAGTCTGTGTTTACCGATTCAGTTTGTGTCAAGGTTTGTTGTAAGTCATAACCCTTTTGAAATTTCAGTTTCAATTGTTTTAATAGCTGTAACTTTAATTATGTTGTTTTGGCTGTTTAAAATGTATTCATCGGATAACATGAAAAAGTGGCTTGCAAGCGGTATAACGGCAATTTGGTGCTTGCTAATCGGCTCAATTATACCTATTTTGCTTGATTCCGATTTAATCGGTCAATCTGTAAATAATCTCACATATGAAGAAAAAGCAAACGAACTTCTTTTGTGCGTATGGTTCGGAATTGCTTGCTCCATTTTCTGCGGAATTCTCTTTTTTATTCAAATTTCAAAGTATGCAAAATTTATGGATAGGAAATATGACAACCCTATGAAGGCTGTTGCATATGCAGAAAAGAAAAATAAAAAGGAATATTACCATACCTTGAAAAGGCCTTTGATTTTGCCGACTGTTTATGCAATTATTCCGCCGATTACCTGTAGTTTTCTAATATATTTTGGTGTCAAGTCTGCATTCCTCATTTGTTTTATTTATGTGTGTTTAGGTATAGGTATAGTGTATCATACGGCATACAATATTTCTGATTTTATAAAATCGGAAAATCAAAATATAAAAGTAACGTCAATACAAAATTATAAATGCAAACTAATTGTAATGCATATACTGCTGATGTTGTTGTATTGCATTTCATTGGTGATAATATTACTTTGTATTTAAAATATCGAAATCAGATAGGAAGTATACTATGGGAGATTGCCTTAAAAATTTATTTGTGCAATAATTTGATTCGTTTATGGCAGAACACGGTTATAAGCAAAATATAAATTGTTTCAGTAAACTTTATAATGATATCTTTGCGAGAGTGTATCTGTTATATCATCATGATAAAAATTATGACGAACTGCTTGCAACAAAGAATTTCTTGTATTGTTACACCATTAACTACATTTTGCCTCGAGGAGTGGCTAATTCATGGGTGAAAGGTTACTTAATTGATCAGCTTGCAATAAGCTGATTTGTTATCATAAACCGAATTGGTATATAGTGAACTGAAAATAATCATTAGGAAGGTGATATTATGAAAAAAGATGTTAAATTATACAATATGATTTTGCCGCCGTTTATGCTGTTCTTCTTTGTTCCCACTCTTTGGATTGTATCAGCCTTAGGGAATTTCATAATAGATTCAATAGTTCTCTTAATAATTTCAATTTTTATTTACAAGAAATTCACTTGGCAATTGTATAAGAAATCAATAATTCCCGTATTTCTGTATGGATTTCTTTCTGATTTTTTAGGTGTGTTGTATCTAATGGCAATATCTATTGGATCAGGTGCGGAATATTACGAGGGCAATGATATCGGAAAACAAATTCTTTCGGGAATATATCTTGCAACCAACCACTCCTGTTATGACAGCGTCTACGGAGTTTTGTTTATTGTCAGCGGTATTCTGTTTAGCAGTATTTTTATTTTTGCTTTTAATTATCGTGTGTCATTTAACAATAAAGGACTTTCTAAAAAGCAGAAAATAATTGCATCCCTTACAATGGCAATAGTAACCGCACCTTACACATTTTTGTTGCCTAAAGAGCTTTTTTATCCGTAATAAAAATATATCTCGGTTTGGTACGGCAATTGCAGTATTACAAAATACATAAAATCAGCAAATCCAAACAAACAGGCTGATGAATTTTTAAAATATTATGAAGAAAATTTTTAGTGTTGTCAAAAAGATACTGAAATATATTGAAAATGATAATGAGTGTTTTTATGTTTAAAAAAGTTGTTTGTACAATAGTGAGTACTTTATGTATCTTTTTTTTATTATCCGCCTGCAATGCTTCGATTGATGATTATGAATCTTATAAAAATCTTAAAGTAGGAGAACATTTTTCGGTTAACCGTGATGGATATGCAGTCAAAATAAACGATACGCTTCTTGTTTGGCACAACCTTGCTGATGGCGAAAAGGATTGTGTTAAAGTCATTGATAAAAATATGGTTGACGCAAGCGGAATGATAGAAGGTGAGGATGTTCTGAACGGTTCAAAAGAACTTCTTGCTGATAAAATTAAGGATTGTTATTCTTCAAATGATTATGTTATAATGGAGTTGTTAAACAATGATACCATTATTACGGTCGATTGCAATAACAATTTCAAATATTCTAAATTTGATAATTTGAAAAGCACAGGAATTGATTGCAGTAAATTTAATCACATATCAATCGACTGATTATTTATCTTTTCGGAAAGAAATTTCTTATGAACAAATACTATTACATCATAAATTTGTTTGATTCAATAGACAGATTGTTTTTAAATACCTATAGTACCCCTGCATACTTTCTGTCAAAAATCAGTTTTGTTATCATATAAAATTAGTTTTTAATAGGAGGAATAGTTTTGAAAAAGTTTAAAGCTATATGTGAATCGGTGAGTTATTTTTTTATTTTTTCATTTACACCAATAATATGTGCATTAATAATTTCATTTATATATGTATGCTTTGGTAAAATAAATTTAAATCTCCCTCAAATGTCAACCTATGTTATGGAGATAATTGCTTGTTCATTAATTATGATTATTTTTTATTTTATTCTAAAAGTAAAGAGATATGATTTTGTTGATAGTATAAAACTAAATAAAATAACTCTGCGTTCGGCATTGCCTTTTATTCTTTTAGGATTATCAGTATATTTTATTTTTATAATTCTATTAAATTGTATACCATTCTTTCAGGGAGAAGATACTGTTTCAAATACAAATGATTTGCACAAATCAGTCAATGGAATAAATGTAGTTTTTTTGTTTGTAGCCAAGAGTATATTAGCTCCAATTGTAGAGGAGGTTACATTTCGCGGCTTAATCTATTCAAAACTAAAATTGGCTTTTCCAATATGGGTATCATCACTTTTAGTTTCGTTGACTTTTGGTGTTATTCATTTTTCATCATCTATATTCACAGTATTGTCAGCAATTTTATTGAGTTTGATTTTTAATTACCTTGTTGATAAATATAATTCAATAGTACCTGGTATACTAATACATTCAGCTTATAATTTTACAGTTACATTTATACGATATAATATTAGATATTTTGATTTTGCGACATATGAAATTCCGATTATGGTCGTTTCAATTCTAACTTTTATCTTTTCTATAATATGTATTATTTTTAACACTAAGAAATTAAGTAGTAATTAGGGGTGAGAAGCAAGTGAAATTAAAAATACTTGGTCCTGTGTCAAGATTTAGTACAAAATAAAATGAGAAGTTCTGCCAACTAAGCTGCTGGCAGAGAAGATACCCTCTCAAACAATTACCCAGGTTCTTTGCACATTCAACTTGTGTAAGATCAGGGTGCTCTTTGCGATAGTTGATAACATCCAACTTGAATTGCTTGGTGTGATGAATTTTTTGTCGTGACATAATGAATTCCTCCTCTTTTTTATTATACAACACTTAAAGGGGATATCTCATTTTGTTTTGTATTATTTAGATGCTAACACTAAGATAAAATGAAAGACAATATAAAGATAAATCAAACAAAGCTAAAAAATACATGAGGTGATACGATGTATTCGGAATTATTAAAAGCTTTTCAAAGCAATAAAAATTGCAGTTTTTATACAGATGATGAATGTGACAAGTTTATTTACGGCAAGATTATTGCACTTAACGAAGATGAGGTTGCAATTCAAATGTACAATACAGACGGAACTTGTTACGGTGTAATTGTAAAAACAGTATCAGATTTCTTCAGAATCGAGTATGATTCAAAATATAATCAAAAAATGGAGAAACTGATTGAAACGGATACTTTTGAAGACAGCGTTGAAATTGACGGTAACGCTGTATTTGATTCTGCAATAAAATCCGCAATCATTAAAAACTTCATAGTAAGTATAGAATTACTGCACAGCGGTAATGAGAATATCACGGGATTACCGTTGTCGCTGGAAAACGGAATCTGCACCGTCAGACAGATAGACGATTACGGTTGTGATGACGGAGTAACTTCGTTTGTATTCAATACCGCAACGCAAATTACAATCAATGCAAAGTATGAAAAATTACTTTCAAGCTTAATGAACAAGTGATATGGAAAAATGAATAATTTGTTATTTGAAAAAATATGGGAAGATGCTGATTTTTATCAAATTATGGTAAAGGCATTAGCCAAAAATATTAGTGCTGAAACAAAAGTATATGTCACAAAAGAAAACATAATTGCTTTGTCGGAATCAATCAAAAATTTGATTGATAAGCACCATAGTGAATTTTACTGGGAAATAGGCGATACTGATTTGTCTGCGGAGTCATTTTTCTCAATAGGGCTTGCTGAATACGATAATCTCGGACACTATAAGTTCGTGCTGAAATTCGGTTTTCAAAATGACGATAACAAGAAATACGGTTGTTCATTTCCAATAACGACCGAAACAGGTTTGTTATCACATTTTGCCGTAAATGTGTTGTTGCTCAATAAAGATAATTCTTTTGAAAGTTGTATGCTGAATGGTAGGTTGTGATTATATGGAAGTTATTGCTTTTAGCGTAAGTGTTAATCATGTTAATGGTTCTCTTTTAGATTTTACATTTCTTATCCCGTATGGATTGTATTTACTTTTGTGTTTCTTGTTAAAAGAGTTTATTAATTCACTTTATTATAAATCTATTAAATCGGAAGTATCAATTTCTAAAAAGAGATTTACTACTATTAAACATTTTGTCTATGATACCTTAATAGATTTACCAAAAAGCAAATTTGTTTTAATGATTGATGAGGAAACGAAAATAATCACACCGGCAGTTTATACAAAGCGAAACGGTAGGGTTTCTATGATTAACAGGAATGCTGATTTTGATGTGTATGAACAAATTGAAATTAACAACGGTTCATTTTCAAAAGATTACACATTTATCAGAAGTTACAAAATCAGAGATAAAAAGACAGGAGAACAGGTTCTTTTTGTGGCAGTACCAAATCGTGAAACAGATATTCTCGCATATTCCGATTCTGCACATAAAGCCGACAAAACCGTAACTTTCGGCAAATTCAGAATATTCTGCTTTATTGAAACTGACAATAACCCATACACAGATTTGCTTGTTGATTCCGAAAAGATTCATCTTGAAAAATCTAAAAGAAAAGGTATGTACTTTATCGGTCTGGATGAAGTTACAAAAGAAAAGTAATGCGTTATAAGCGATTCGAGGTGATTGTATGGAAATGCTGTATTTGATGCTTTTTTTCATTGCATTGTTGGCAGTAAGCTTTATTCGCCTGCTTATTACAAACTCTGCCATATATGCAGTCAAAGTGCGAAAATTTACCGATAAAAAACGATTTATATTAAAAGCAAGCGTGTTTTCTGAGCTTGGCATATTGATTTCATTTTTTCTGTTTTCACTCATATGGACGGTGATGTGCTTATGCGTATCTAATTTTGATAATATTTTCAAGAAAATTGCGGACAGTATTTTGTTTGGCTTTCTCGGAAATCTGACGATAACTGGTTCAGGACATTACAGCGGAATAATCGTTGCATTTTTTGAAATTCTCACAGCCTACGCATTTATATATCTGTTTAATCAGACCGTTGTATATAAAAATCTGAATGTTCCCGAAAAACAGAAAAGCAAATTACTTCACATTGTTTCATTGTGCAATGTACCGTATCTGTTGTTTATTCCGATTCTTAAAATTAGTTTTGTAAGCAACATTATTAACGATATTATCATCGGTATGATTTATTGACCGTACATAATATGGTCCTGTGTCAAGATTTAGCACAAAATAAAATGAGAAGTTCTGCCAACTAAGCTGCTGGCAGAGAAGATACCCTCTCAAACAATTTTTCAAAATCATTAGGAAACATATAGTCGCAGTGGCTGTGAATCCTAACGGTATTATAAAAGGTTTCAATATACTCAAATACAAGCCTATAGGCATGTTTGTAGTTAATGATATGAAATCTGTTAAGCCATTCTCTTTTGATTATGGTTGAGTTCATTCTTTGGACAGATAATCCCAAAACCGATATTGATAAAATTAGTCATTATATTGGTATCCAACCAACTGAAAAAAAGAGAATGGGCGAGATGAGGTGTTTGACATGACGGAAAACAATAAAATAGACTTTGAAACTATAGATTACAGTAAAGTCAATCCGAAAAAGTTAAACGGCAACAAACGTATTGTAAAGTCATATTTGATATATTTTGCTTTTGATGTTGTACTGACAGTTGCTATATTCTTGCTCACATTATTTAAACTGATTGATAGTTCTGATAACACGGTAAATGCTGTGATATTTATATTAAGCGGAATATTGTGTTTGTGCCTTTATGCTAATAATTATTATAAATCGAAAGATTGGCGATTCTATGAGAGCCTTCGTTCTGATACGCTTACAAAACTGATTGCACTATTCTTTGTCATAAATGGTGTGTTGCTGCTTTTGACATTTAATTTAGCGGGTGTACATATTTCAATAGTAGCATCATGGGGCGGCGCATCATTATCTATTCTAATTAATAATATAGTTGCTTATTTAGATGACTTAAACAAAATGTACACAACATCGAAATATGATACGGCTATAAAATTTTTGAAATTTTGGTCAGTATTTATATTGTTTGCTATGTTTGCATATGGTTATTCAAGCATTGGCAGATATGAATATATGACTTTTAGATAAAGAAAATATTAATTAGTATTGCTTTTTATAATGTCTATTGATACAATACAATCAGAATATGTATTTTCATTGCGTAAGAAGCGTATATACAAAAAAGACCGACTTCAAAATCAAATTTGAAATCGGTCTGTAAATTTTAAAAATATCCGAACGGAATTTGTACTATTCGATTACATCTTCGGCTATAACAGCTTCCTGTCTTTTTGTAATCTGATGGTCTTCGTGCAAAACAATGCAGTATGTAACAGTTGATATGAGTGCGAGAATAAGTACAACCGCAATAAGTCTTTTGATGTATTTGCCTGTCCTTATTTTCTTGACAACATAGGGAATCCCCGTTATTGTTCATTGCCCTTGTCCTCTTTTAAAATATTTAAAATACTCTCTACACCGCTGTATGCATTATGAAAACTCTCCAAAAGGTTTTCATAATATGCCCGACCTTCGTCCTCAATATGATAATAAATTCGTGTGCGTTTTTTGCCGACAAGCTTTGAATATTCGCTGATTTTTCCTTCGTTAACAAGCTTGTAGGTGACTGCGTAAACGGTGTTCTGAGATATGGACAGGCATCCGTTTGATTTTTCTTTTATGAATTTTACAATTTCATACACATAACTGTCATGCTTACACAAAATGGCAAGAATCAGTATGTCCGTAATTCCACTGAAAAAATAATTTTGTTTTCCCATAGATACCTCCCAATATACATTATACACACTTAATCACTAAAAATCAATCTAATACATTCAATAAGAATTTAATATGAGCAGTTATTACAGCAAAGCCTTTTGTTGCCGACATTGTGATTTTTTCGTCAATAGTATTCGGAAGAACGAATTGCAAAAGTTGAAAAATACATAAAAATTCAGCCGATTACTTTTGCACTTTTTCTCGCATCGGCAGTTTTGATATTTGCATTTTGATAGCAACAAACTCTACGATAAAATAGGGTGGAACAACTGCTGAAAGGAGGCTCGAAAGAGCCTCTTTTTTAATGCTTGAACAGAATACAAATTTATTGTGATGACAAACCGCTTTACAGCTATGTAAAAATTTTTATAGAGATATAATGATGAAATATAAAATATCGGAATAAGAATAAACCTCCTGCACAGAGTAAAATCCGTTGCAGGAGGTTTTGTTGTACGAAAAATTATATTGGTTTAATTATTGGCATATTTGTTGGAATCTATATGTAAAATTTACAGAACCTGAAAATATGCATTATTGATACTTTGTCGGGACAGGCACACATCAGTTCTTGCTGTTTGCAATTGCCTGATCAATCAACTTTTGCAGCTTTTCGGACTGCTTTTCGGAGGTTATTGCACCGACAATCGGCTCTCCTACAATATTACCGTTTTTATCGACAACATAAGTTGTGGGGTAGGAGTACAATCCTGATGTGAATTCTCCGGCTTTGCTTTTTGAATCAAACCAAATGTTTTTGTAGGTCACACCCTTTTTTGCCAGAATATTCTTTGCGTCAGAGATAGCCGTTTTGTCACCGTCAAGTGTAAATGAATTGATTCCGACTACTGCTCCGCCTTTTTTGGCAAGCTGTTTATTCAGAGCTTCCAGGTCGGCAAGTTCTTCCACGCAGGGATTGCAGGTGGTAAACCAGAAGTTTACTACAGTAACGGTATTTTTTGCAAAAAGCGTACTGCTCTTAACTTCGTTTCCGTCAAGATCCTTGCCGTCAAATGTCGGGAATTTCGTCAGATTATCCTTTTCGATGGGCTTACCGTTTTCAGCCGGAACGCTCATATCTCCATCAGACGGTTTTTCTCCGCATCCGGGAAATTTTTGTTCCAAAACTGTCAGCTTTCCTTCAATTTCCTTAATCTCTTCGGCGCCTTTATTAAGCAGTTTCAACTCATCAGCACTGAACTGATCCTTGATACCGTCAATTGTTTTCAGAAGAAAATCGCCGTAGTTTTTGCCGTCCTCATTCATCGCCATACCCTTATCGGCTGAAATAAATACCTTTTCCCAAAGTTTGCTGTTTTCGGAAAGAATAGCATTTTCCTGTGCCATCAGTTTTTGATGCAGGTCGGCGGCCTCGTCTTTTGTTTTCGGATTCACAGCTGTCAGCATAGCCGTTTCGCTTTTCTTATTTGCAGTAGTATTCGTCGTATTGCCTTTGGCTGTGCCACAGGCGGCAAAGCTTAACAACATCATCAGGGCAGTCAGTAAGCTTAAAATTTTAGTCGTTTTCATAGTGTTTACTCCTTTTCTGTTTCAATTCCTGTTTTAATTTCTGTTTTAATTTCTGTTTCAATTTTTTGTTTTGCTGTTTCCGCTTTTTCAGCGGGACAATCATTTTCTTTTCCTTTGCCAAAGCCGTAGCGGAAGCTGACCGCCTTGGTAGGACAGGCACGGATACACTTACCGCAGCGTATGCATTCGGTATGGTCGGGAGTTTTGGTTACATCTACATCCATCTTGCATGCTTTGGCACACTTTCCGCAGGAAATGCATTTGTGTTTGTCTACTTTCATTCCGAAAAGCGACACCTTGTTAAGCAATGCATAAAATGCACCGAGAGGACACAGCCACTTGCAGAACGGTCTGTAGAAAAGTACACTCAGTACGATTACCGTAATCAATATGCCCAGCTTCCACGAAAAGAGCGTACCCAGTGCGGCGCGGATTCCCGAATCGACGGCGGAAAGAGGGATTGCCCCCTCAAGTACCCCTTGAGGACAAAGATACTTACAGAAAAAAGGATCTCCCATACCCACATCGTTTGTAATGAGCATTGGCAGCAAACCTACAGCAAAAAGCAAAACTGCATATTTTATGTATGTCAGCGGTTTCAGCTTTTTAGTGGAAAGCTTTTTTGTCGGTATCTTATGTAACAGTTCCTGAAGCCATCCGAACGGACATAAAAAACCGCAGATAAAACGCCCGAGCAGAACTCCTATCAATATGAGGAATCCTGTGATATAATATGAAAAACTGAATTTTGACGAACCCACTACGGCCTGAAACGAGCCGATTGGGCATGCACCCGATGCCGCAGGGCAGGAATAGCAATTCAGTCCCGGAACGCAAACAGCCTTTCCTTTGCCTTGATAAATTCTGCCCTTCAATAAATTCGGCAGATGAATATTACTCAGCAAAGTTGCTCCTGCTTGAATAAGCCATCGAAAGCGTGAGAGGAACTGCGATACACCGCCTCTTTTTTTCTTCGGTTCTTTGTTATCCAATTCCCACACACTCCAAACACAGCCGGATTGCCTTGCTTAACACGGTTTCTGCCTCTCCACGCAGAGCTCCGTAACACAGCATCATAATTCCGCAGATAATCAGTACGATCTGAAATACGGCTTTTTTCTTTCGAGTCAATTCGGTCACTCCTTTCTTTTGTGCTCTCATTGTAGCACAGAGGATGTAAAATCCCTGTTAAGAACGAGAACTTAACAAAAACTTTATGTCTGAGCGATATAATGATATAATTAAATTATCAAAGAAATATGAAAACACAACAAGGAGAGTTTCTATGCGTATTTTAGTAATTGAAGACGAGCGTGCGCTGTGCGAGACAATTGTTCGCAGCCTTAAAAGATTGGCATACAGCGTTGATTTTTGTTATGACGGAAACAAAGCAAATGAGTTGCTCGGAATAGAAAAGTACGATCTTGTTTTACTTGATTTGAATTTACCCGGTGCAGACGGGATGACGGTACTGCGAACTCTGCGACAAACCGACAGAGATACCGGAGTGTTAATTCTTTCGGCACGCTGTGAGGTTGCCGACAAGGTGGAGGGGCTGGATGCCGGAGCAAACGATTACCTGACAAAGCCTTTTCATTTGGAGGAGCTTGAGGCAAGAATACGCAGTCTGACTCGCCGTCGGTTTACACAAAACAATGTTGTTTTGAACTGTGGAAAGGTTGCTTTTGACACCAAAGCCCGTGTTGCCGTTGCTGACGGTCAGGAGCTGTCACTTACCCGAAAAGAAATCGGAATACTTGAATATTTACTTCTTAATCAAGGTCGCCCCGTCAGTCAGGAAGAACTGCTCGAACATGTTTGGGATAACAGTGTTGACAATTTCAGCAATTCAATAAGAGTACATATTTCTGCATTACGAAAGAAACTGCGTGCGGCACTCGGCTATGACCCGATTCGCAATCGCATTGGTGAAGGATATGTTATGGAGGAAGAAAAAGTATGAAAAAGCTATCCTTGCAATGGCGCATAACTCTGATGACTGCACTTCTTATCGGAGCTACCTGCATTTTTATGAATGTTCTTATCGGCTATTCCGGCAGCCATTATATGGATTCCATAGGCTCTTATGTTACAGGTTACGGTGATACGGACAAAGGAGAACCTGACTTTTTCGATCCCGAACACGAAAAGCTTGATCGTGAATTGACTATTGTAATCAACGGAGCACAGGAATCCTTTATCGCTACCAATTGGTATATTACGGCGGCGGCAACATTGTTAGGCGGTGTGCTTGCGTATTTTTTAAGCGGGCATGCGCTGAAGCCTCTGCGTACTTTTACCGCTCGGGTTGAAAAGGTTCAACCTAACAATTTAACGGATATGAAGATAACCGAAGATGTTCCGCCTGAACTGAGACAGTTTGTCAAGTCGTTCAATCGGATGCTTGACCGTCTTGATGAGGGATTTACCGCTCAACGACAGTTCACGGGAAACGCCGCACACGAGTTGCGTACGCCGCTTTCGCTTATGCAGGCACAGCTTGAACTTTTTTCGGCAGAGCATCCCGAGGTATCGCCTGAAACGGCGGAGTTTCTCCGATTGTTGCGTGAGCAGACCGAACGAATGACGCAAATGACAAAAACCCTGTTGGAAATGAGCGAGCTGCGCACAGTATCGTGTGCCGACCGCATAGAGATAGGACCTATGGTAGAAGAGATTTTCACTGACCTTGCGCCCCTTGCAGAGAAAAACAATGTTACACTTGAAAGCACGGGCGATGCTGTTATGACAGGCAGTGACACGCTGATTTATCGTTTGTTATACAATCTGACCGAAAACGCTATACGCTACAACCGTTTTGACGGTACAGTGAATATTACCGTAATGCACAAAGACAATCAGCTTGTTATTACGGTTGCGGATACCGGCTACGGCATCCCCGAACAATACAGAGAAAGTATTTTTCAGCCCTTCTTTCGTGTGGATAAATCCCGAAGCAGAGAATACGGCGGAGTTGGATTGGGACTTTCTTTGGTGTGGGAAATCGTTGCACTGCACAATGGTAAAGTTCGTGTGGAAGAAAGTTCGGAAAAGGGTACTGCAATAGCGGTAAAGTTTCCGACAGATGTGATAAAAATTTAATATTTTGCGATTTTTTCTTAATTAATTGTTGAAATTGCCGTAGCTCTGTGCTATACTATAATTAATTAATCGATTAGTTATCAAAAGGAAGCGAATATTATGAGAACAACAGAGGAACAGCACAACGAGCGTAAGAGGGAAATAATGGAAAAATGCTTTGAATGCTATGCTGAAAACGGATTGACCGGTACGGGCATCAAGGCTTTGGCGGCAGCGTGTGGCTGTACAACGGGAAATCTGTATTCCTATTTCAACAGTGTTGATGAACTGATTATTGAATCAACTGCATACTGTATGGAAAAGGTCGAGGATGATTTTATGGAAAAAGCTCCCACCGACCCGAAGGATGTTGTTCGATTTGTGAAAGAGGTTCCGTATTGGACCGCAAAGAAGCACGGCAAGAAATATCGGCTGATGTATCAGGTCTATACCCATCCGAAATATATTGAGCACGGCAAGAAATTCTTTGAGGGGGTAAATGAGCGCTATACCGAGTATGCCAAGCGGCTTGAGCCGAAAATCGGCATTCCGTACACGGTGATTACACCGCTCATTTTTATATTTGTCCGTGCCTGTGTACACTATGCTATGTTTGAGGATGAATATTATTTAAAAACCCAAATGGAGGTCTTAAAACAGGGTGTTGCCCTGTTTACTGATAAATACCGTTCACAATATTTGAGAGGAGGCAATGATAAATGAAAAAACGAATATACTGTATTACTACCGCACTCTGTCTTGTGCTTTGCATCGTACTTTGCATTGCATTTGCTGCCGTATGCAGCAAGGCGGAAAACAGCAAAACCCTGTTGCCGGAGGTGCGAAACAATGGCACAGCAATCCAATGGAGAGATACCGCCGAAGAGGAATGGCACGATCTTGTAGCTCTTGACACGCTCAGAGGTGCTGTCGGAGAAAACGGCACTGACGGAAAGAACGGTCTTGACGGTAAAAACGGCATTGACGGAAAAAATGGTACTGACGGAAAAGACGGCACTGACGGAAAGAACGGTACTGACGGAAAAAACGGTCTTGACGGCAAAGACGGTACTGACGGCAAAGACGGTACTGACGGCAAAGACGGTACTAACGGAAAAGATGGTGCTGACGGTAAAAACGGTACTGACGGCAAAAACGGTCTTGACGGAAAAGACGGCACTGACGGAAAGAACGGTCTTGACGGTAAAAACGGCATTGACGGAAAGAACGGTCTTGACGGTAAAAACGGCATTGACGGCAAAGACGGTACTAATGGAAAAGACGGTACTGACGGTAAAGACGGCATTGACGGAAAGAATGGTCTTGACGGAAAAGATGGTGCTGACGGTAAAGACGGTACTGACGGCAAAAACATAGAGGTACAAAGAACAACAGAATATATACAGTGGCGCTATGAGGGAGAAGACTGGCAAAACCTTGTTGCAATTTCCGATATAAAAGGACCTACAGGGCAGAACGGTAAGGACGGAGCAAACGGAAAAACACCTGAGTTTCGTGTGGATGAAAACAATCTTCAATGGCGTTATGTCAACGATGAAATATGGTTAAACCTTTACGATCTTTCAAATTTGAAAGGTCTTGACGGAAAAGACGGAATCGACGGAAAGAACGGTGTCGATGGTATTGACGGCAAAAACGGTGATACGCCGTTCATCGGTGAAAACGGCAACTGGTGGCTCGGAGTGACCGACATTGGCGTAAAAGCCGCAGGTGTTGACGGTGAAAAAGGCGACAAGGGAGATAAAGGAGATGCCGGAGAGAACGGTAAGGACGGAGCAAACGGAAAAACACCTGAGTTCCGTGTAAATGAAAATAATCTGCAGTGGCGTTATGTCGGCGATGAAACATGGCTTAACCTTTACGATCTTTCAATTTTGAAAGGGCTTGACGGCGCAGACGGTAAGGATGGTATAAACGGCAAAGACGGTGCCGATGGCAAGGACGGTAAGGACGGAACAAACGGACAAAACGGCGCTGACGGCAAAGACGGTAACACCCCGTTCATCGGCGAAAACGGCAACTGGTGGATTGGAACGACCGATACAGGAGTGAAAGCCACAGGAGTTGACGGTGAAAAAGGAGACAAAGGAGACACCGGTGAAAAAGGCGAAAAGGGTGACAAGGGAGATAAAGGCGACAAGGGTGATGCAGGTCAGAACGGCAGCTGTTCGGGATATTTTTACGGAGAGGCAAACGCTCCGAGGACAGTACTGAATAACAGTCGTGTCAATATTTCTGTCTACCAAAAAATAAACAAGGGCGGCTTGATTTCATCCTACATGAATAATATTACCCTCAAAAAAGGACATATTTACAATGTCTGCTTAAGCGGTTCTCTCGAAGTTGGTTCAAACGAATTTAACAACAGCGGCAATTACTCTATTCAGATGACGGACGGTTATGATAACGATCTGTGCAGGGAGCTTACACGAATAAAAAGGGACGGGGCAAAAATACCGTATACCAATGATCAACATTCCTTTAATTTCAACAGAATGTATGATGCGTCAAATAAAGACATTACATTGCAGTTGTGGTTTGAAAATTCGGCATACAATACTTATCTCGGTGGCTTCAGAGGTACTATTACAATAACCGCTCTTGATTAAATTTATATAACGGAGGTGGCGAAAAATGAAAAAACGAATACTTAGTATCCTGCTGACTTTATGCATGATGCTCTGCCTTACGCCGATAAGCGTATTCGCCGAGGAGGTTGGGGCAGAGGGCTCTGCTGCGATACAGCTTGGTGCAGATCCACTAAGTGTGTTAAGTAAAAATGTAAACACAGCGACCGCACCGACTGTGTATTTCGGGCAAAACCATGAAAATAATCCCGCTGCATGGCGAGTTATCGGCTATGACGGAAGCGGTGTTACAAGCTCACAGGGGGATATTACCCTGCTTGCGGCAGGCGCTATGGGGGTTATACCATTTGTCGATACCATATTAAACAACGAATACGCACCGAGTAATTTGAAAGCCACAATAGATGCGCTTGCGGAAAAGCTGACGACAGAAGAAAATGCTGCCGTAAAGAAACGGACGCTGACAAGCGGAAGTTACGACGGAGAGAATACCGACTGTGTAGCGGGAGGGCAGGTGGATAACGCTGTATTCTGGCCACTTTCCGCAAAAGAGGCTATTGCTGTAAACAACGATCTGCGTGCCTTGAATCCTGCACATCCGAATTGGGTGGATAGCGGTTGGTGGCTGCGCTCCCCCGGCTCCGATAAATATCATCTCGCCGTCGTGACTAGTGATGGTTCTGTCCAATACTCTGGGCACACTATCCTCATTTTCAATAATCATCGGACTGTTCGTCCCGCTTTTAAATTAAATATGAACTCTGTCCTTTTTGCATCTGCCGCTGTGGGCGGAAAGCCTGACGGAGGGCTGACCCCGATTCCCGAATACAGCGGAAACGAGTGGAAGCTGACGCTTTTAGATAGTAGACGCAATTTTGCCGTGACGGAAAAAACTGTCAGCGCCGCCCCCGACGATACCGTTACGCTGAATTACAAAGGGGCGACCACAGGGAAAAATGAATATATCTCTGTCATCCTGGCGGATAACAACGGCGCACAGTATTACGGCAGAGTAGCACAACCTACTGCCGAAAGCGGAACGGTTGAAATCAAAATCCCGTCTGACATTGCACCGGGCGACTATACCATGAAGGTATTCAGCGAGCAGTATAACGGTGACTGCAAGACCGACCTTGCAAGTGCTTTTGCGGATGTCACGCTGACGGTGGAAAGTCAGCCTGACGAACAGTTTACCCTCGCCCCCAGCGGCAGATACTATTTTGACCTTTCGGCAATGAATATCCCCGGAACGGTAAACAGCAATCTACCGGACAGCACACTTCATTATGTGCCGTTTACCTATGTGGGTACGGTCAACGCTTATAAGCTCACATCGGAAATGGCAACCACCGAGGAGTATGCTCAGAAGAATAAATATCCCCACAGCCTATTCATTGCGGACTATGCCGTAACGCATACGGTAAGCTGGGATGACCTGAATACCGCAGGTCTGATTTTCGGCAAGGACTATGCCACAGGAGGTGTGAACTATACACTGCGTGCGCCGTCCGTGGGAAGTGATAACAGAGGCTCGGGTGATTCAGAACGCGGTACGCCCCAAAGCAACGAATGGGACAGGATACTGGACAAGGACAGCGGCTACATCAAAAACTGGAATGGCATATATTCGTGGGGGCAGGACACAACAAGATACAACTCGTCGCTCCGTGCGATTCGCGGGTACGATTCGGGCCGACGCTGGAACGACGACGATGCTACGGACTTCCTCCCGCTCGTCAGTTTCCGCCCCGTGCTTGAAATCCTGAACCCTGACACACTGAGCTCTGACGGACTGAAGGTCGTTACCCTTGACCTTGGCGGCGGAACGCTCGGCGGCAGCTCCGAGGATATTCAAATCATTGTGAAAAGCAGCGAGAGCTTTGCCGCGCCTGCGTCCGACGGCATGACCCGCCCGGACGGAAATACAGGCAGCTACTTCATGTGGCTCGGAAGCAACGGTAAGCTCTACGCGCCCGGTGCCAGTGTTCCGGCGGACGTTACCAAGCTCACGGCGCAGTTTGTTTTATCAGAACAGTTTTCCCTTACCCCCGGCGGCAGATACTATTTTGACATTTCGGCAATGGATATTCCCGGCACGGTGAACACCGGAAACATCTTTGGTGCGACTTCCTTGCCGGATACGACGCTGCACTATGTTCCCTTTACCTACGCAGGGACGGTGAACGCCTACAAGCTCACAACGGAGATGGCAACCACCGAGGAGTATGCACAGAAGAATAAATATCCCCACAGCCTGTTCGTGGCGGATTATGCCGTAACGAATGATGTAAGCTGGGATGCCCTGAATACCGCAGATCTGATTTTCGGCAAAAATTATGCCAGCGGCGGCGTGGACTATACCCTGCGCACACCGTCTGCGGGAAGTGACTGTACGGGTTTAGACGATTCCCAACGCGGCGTGCCCCAAAGCAACGAATGGGACACAATGCTGAACAAGGACAGCGGATATATCCAAAACTGGAATAGAATGTTTTCGTGGGACAGGATGTTTCTCCTGGCGGCGCGTCGTACCGTGTGGTTCGCGGGTACTTTTCGGCCCGCTTCTTGAACGACAAACTTGCTGCGAACTCCTTCCCGTACGTCGGTTTCCGCCCCGTCCTTGAAGTCCTGAACCCTGACACACTGGGTTCTGACGGACTGAAGGTCGTTACCCTTGACCTTGGCGGCGGCACGCTGGGTAATAGCTCCGAGGATATTCAAATCATCGTGAAAAATGGCGAGAGCTTCACCGCCCCAGCTACTGAAGGGACTGCCCCGCCCGGACGGCATTTCGGAAGACGCGCAGCTGTATTGGTCGGATGAAAATGGGAACTGCTATAAACCCGGCGATACCGTACCTGCCGATGTTTCCATGCTTTCGATCACTGGAGACTATGAGGTGATTTACCTCCCCGGCACATACGGCGCCGGCAGTGCGGTGACGGATATGAAACCCCACAACAATATTCTTACCCTGCGAGGCGCTTTGTTCACCCGCAAGGGTTATACGCAAGTAGGCTGGTCAACCGTTGACGGCGGCGAAAAGGTGTATGGCTTTGAAGACGTTTATACACAAAACGAGGCGCTGACGCTCTATCCTGTGTGGAACGCCAATCAGTACACAATCACCTTTGATACCAACGGTGGAAGTGAGATTGCACCAATTACACAGGATTACGGTACAGAAATTACCGCCCCTGATAACCCGACAAGAAAAGGTTATACCTTTAAGGGATGGGATAAGGAAATCCCCGAAACCATGCC
>OLOO01000331.1_pt1 | contig 48117 bp, 59 predicted proteins | sample 1672621 | NCBI WGS metagenome assembly OLOO01 (sample SAMEA3136706, study PRJEB25190) | human gut metagenome | biome: human gut; feature: human-associated habitat; material: faeces | place: Austria | collected 2013 | reverse complement strand
AGTGATTATGCAGATGGTCTTTATCGACGTGAGTTGTCAAAACAAACTCATACTTCTCCCCTATGAAACCATCGTACAGGCTACCACCGGCGAACCGGAAGCGGTCAACGCTGTTTTACAGCACTATGGGCGGTACATACGTTTTTCGGCTCTTGTGGATGGACAAGTAGACAAAGACGCAGAGGACTATATCACGCAGACACTACTTGCGGCGATATTCAAGTTCCGTTTCACAACTGAATAAGGAAAGTCAAAGCTGCCGTTGCAGGAACACCCATTCCCACAACGGCAGTTTTCATTTCCACGGCCTGCGGTCTGAAGTTTATACCAGACTGTTTTATCGGTCGCTTTTTCGTCCCCTCGATTTATAAAAAGTTGTTCTTCCCTCTTGACAAAATGTAATGAGTGCATTACATTATATATGTAATCACTTCATTACATTTTGGAAAGGAGAGATGACTTTGATATGGAATAGAATTAAAGTGCTAAGGGCTGAAAGAGATTGGACACAAGCAGATTTGGCCGATAAAGTTGGGATTTCCCGGCAAGCGGTTATATCAATAGAAAAATATAAATATACCCCGTCTTTGGAGTTGGCTTTTAAGATTGCAGAAGCCTTTGGTGTTTCTATTGATGAAGTTTTTGAACATAGGGAGGACAAATAGTATGAATGAACAAATCATTCTTTTGATTTTTCTTGTTGCGGCATTAGCTGTAACTTTGGGATTGTATTTCTTAAAAGCCAAAAAACAAATACAATATAAAGGTGATGAACGCTGGAAATTGATACAGCTTAACGCAAATAATGCTGCGAATATCTCAAATGCGGTTCTGATCGTCTTACTTGTGGTTTTGCCATTGTTTATAGATAGTCAGACGACATTTACACTACAGAGGGTGATTACATTTGCGCTGATTTATATTGGAATACGCAATTTGATTGAACTGGTTGCAACGATATATTTTGACAAAAAATTGTAAGGAGGACATGATGTTTAAGAACAGAAAAGTCGTGCGGGGAATTAATCTGTGTCAAACACCCGGTTTTGGGAAGGTATAAGAAGGAAATTTACCGCCCATCACAAATTCACTACCACCTATATACGAAATATGGATTTAGCCACTTCGAATAGGTATAATCTTTATGGAGGTGATAATTTGCAAGTTGATGTTAAGGTCAACCCATGTGTTGAGGATGTAGAGGTTCTCATTACTGCCGAAAAGAAAACCCAGTTTGTAAACGACTTGGTTGAGGTTATTTGGGATTTTGATAAGCACACCGTCACTACTCTTACTGGATACATTGACAACCGAGCTTATATAATTAAAGTCGCAGATATTTTAAGGATATTCGCCTTAAATCAAAAAGTTTATATTCAAACAGCTAATGCAGAGTTTCTTATTAAATATCGCTTATATGAAATAGAGGATGTATTGAAAAAGCAAAAATTTCTGAGGATCTCTAACTCTGAGATCGTCAATATTAGGAAAATCGCAGATATTGACCTGAGTATTATAGGCAGGGTCTGCATCCGCCTTTCAGGTAATATTTGTGTCTATGTATCAAGGAGATATATTCCAAAAATCAAAAAATCATTAGGAATCTGAGGTGAGAATTATAATGAGAAAAGCTATAAAATATGGCCTTTTGGGATTACTGTGCGGGAGCCTCGCTTATCTTGTGTTTTCAATTTTGCTTTCTTGGAAACTGGGAACAGGTGAATTTTACTTTACTATTCCTGCGCTGGTAAATGAATATGGAAATGAGTTGCTTTCAGGAAGTTTGCAAATTTTAACATTCTTATGGTTGGGGATGGCAAGTGGAGTTGCCTTTTCCATGACCGAAAACACGGATTGGTCGCCACAAAAACAATCAGCCGGATACTTACTTACTTTGACAATCGGCTTGATACCAACAGCTTTTGTGGGACGTTGGTTTGAGCATCTGTTTATAGGATTATTCAGTTATTTATTAATTCTTACTGGAATCTCATTAGTTCTTTTTATCATCGGCTGGATAAAACTAAAACGCGATGTTATACAGATCAAACAAGCCATTGCGTTAGAAAAGGAGGATATTTATGAGTAAAGAGAAGTTATCAGCCAAAAGGATAACTATCTGGATTTGTGTCAATTATGGCATATTCATACTTGGCTTTTTTATTTTGGGCAGTATGGGAACAGATAAGTACATTGTGTGGAGCAATTTCATCTTGGATGTTTTCCTTGTAGTGGTTTCGTTGGTTTTAAATATTCTGCTATTTAAGAGAAAGTATCAAACACCGCTGTTAGGAAAAATTGCTCTCTTATTAGCCACATTATGTTTTGGGGCGTTTACCTATTTTGCGTTTTTAATGCCTGAAAACGGGTTACCTGCTATCTTGTTTTATTTCTAATTGAATCAACAGCTATAAGCAGGAACAAAAGGACAAAAGCAACGGATGTTTTCAACTTATGGCAAGGTGCCTGCTACCTGCCGCAGTGGAATGGGCCAGTCTGCCTTGTGCGGATTGGCCCATTTTGTCTAAGGAGGAAAGTTATATGTGTAGCTCTTAATCAGCATTTAGATAAACTCACTCATACAAAAATTTTTCTCAAAATATTTTTCAAAAACTTTCCGGTTTGTACCCCTGAGATGTGTTCTGGTTATGTGAGGAGGCGAAAAAGAACCAGCTCAAATCTGCAAAAAGGAGGGATGCGGCATGATGTCTCCCTCTGATGAAGAACGGATCATCGCCATGGTGGACTCCTTCACCAAGACGGTGGCCCGGAATTTCAGCAGAAATCTCAAACGGGCAAAGGCAAACCGGGAGAAGCATTTTTCCGATGAACCGATAGACTATCTTCTTGAACTTTTAAGCCACGACGACGGGTATCCGTCCGATCATTTTGTGCTTTATGCGGACGAGCTATCCTGCGTGGTTCACAGCGAAACTTTATACAAAGCACTCTGCTCCCTGCCGGAGAAGCAGCGGAAGGTCTTACTATTTGACTTCTGGTATGCATGGACGGATGGGGAAATTGCAAAAAGAATGGAGGTGACGACCCGCACTGTTTACAACCTGAGACAGCGCGCGTTTAAGGCAATCAAAACTTTCTATGAGCAAGGAAGCTCAGAGCCATGAATTAACCTATGACCTAATCAAGCGAGCGGTTCACGGCGACCAGGAGGCAATCGAGGCATATCTCCTGCATTATGATAGTTATATCAATTCTCTGGTGATGTATGACGAAGTCGGCCCGGACGGGCAGCTACATTCCTACATCGATGAGGACATGAAGATACAAGTACAGATGAAGATCGTGGACGCATTACAGAACAAATGGAGGAAACTCATATGATACTCATGCCAGATTTATTTTCCTTCGCCTACGTCCCGAACTGGTACTCCCAGCTTGATATGCTGGCGGAGATGGCCCTGCCGGAACCGTGGCGATTCAAAAACCCTATATACTTAACGAAAAATCCAGATACTCCGATTTTGGAGCGATATATTCACGCGATCTTTAAGAAACAGCTTATTGACTACAAGGAAGAACGGATACCCAGCAATGCAGCAAAATTCTTTCATATCGAAAATGAGTTTTGTTGTTTCCATACGGGTCTTTACACCAGGAGATACAAGGCTATTTATGCCTGTTTCGACCGGAATAAAAAGAAGGACTCTATGTTGGAATGGTATTTCAGGGGCTTTGCGGATGAACTATCTCCGCTACTCCGGCACATTTCACCATTGCCAGAGAAGCCCAGCTACTATATGACGCAATATGGCGTCAATTACAACCCGGAATGGCCGATCCGCGTCAACGTGGATCATATCCTCGGCGATGAGGAGAACCTTTCCCGTATCCCGGCAGAAATCCGCGAAGCGCAAAACCTGCCCCTGCTTTTGGAAACGGCAGTTGAGTTGGCGCGGCGGAAGGCTGTGGTGGAACCGAGCATTGTGGTTCCGCAGGGGTATCAGGGCCGGGTACAATACTTGCTGCCGATCTGCCTGACCGATATGGAGCGGCCAGACCTTGCCATGACCCTCACGATCATGGACGGGTATTATTTGGGGAACACCTGCCTCACCTTAGAGATGGCGTACCTCAATGCGCGGCTTCTTTCCAGGCCGGTGGCGCATTGGCTCACGGATATAGTGGAGGAATAGCTGCGCACAGATCGCAGGCCTGCTCCCCGGCAGCCGGATTGGCTCTGGCGGAAAGGAGTGACCGGTTTGCGCCAAGGCAAGAAGGAGGTTGAACAGAATGACATAAGAGATAAAATGCGTCCAGTGTACTGTCCGAAATGCGGGTGGAAATTGCTGGACGCAGTAAAGGGTACAAAGACACAGACCAAGATCCCCCACAAGGGCCGGTATCCCGATTTATATGTAAAGTGCGGGCACTGCGGCGCGGAGGTTGGGATCATCAAAACTGAATAGCTACCACCGAATGTTCCGGGCTGGTTCCGGGACTTACCGGATAGCTGCGGCAATACGACAGCCCTCATAAGGAATGTATATGACGGGCGGGCAACGGACAGCGAAGCCGGGAAAACGGTGCGGCGTTTGTTTGAGCATGATGCACGAAGGGGTGATTTCATTCCATCTTCTGTGGTTGCCCCTTCATCACGCTGTCCTGAAAAAAAAGACAGATGGGATATTGAGCCTGGCAAGCGGCACTTTTGTGCTGCTTGTCAGGCTCTTTTTTTCGTTTTAGCGGCCAGGGTGCCGCCTGCCGGGCTCCGAAAGGAGAACGGCAAAATGAAAATCAATTACACATTTGCAAATGGTGAGACCTCGGATGTAGAGGTCAGTGAGGAAATCGGAAACTTAATACTGGATTCCAGACGGGTGGAAAGCAACCAGGACCGGAAGGAGCGGTACCACTGCTATTCCCTGGATGCGGCGGAATATGAAGGCGAGGATTATGCGGACGGCAGTACTCCGGAGACAGAACTTTTTCTGCAGCTTGAAAACCAGCGGATCAAAGAGGCGTTTGGGCAGCTCTCGGAGGTGCAGCGGCGCAGGCTGCTGATGCTGGCCGAAGGAGTATCCCTCCGGGAAATCGCCCGCAGGGAGAGCAAGGATATCAAGTCCATCCGGGAATCCATCGAAGGGGCCAGGAAAAAGTTTTTGAAGTTTTTCTGAAATCCCCCCTCAAAGTGCCTTCCCAATCTCCGTATGTTGAAGGACACACCAATACCGTCCTTCAGAAAGCAGAGGTGATGAGATGAAACACACATTGCAGATCCGTGTTTCAAAGGAGCCTGTGAACAGCGGCGCAGTCAGTGTGCGCAGCGTCTCCGTGAGGGAGCGCCTGATGCGTTTCCTCCTTGGGGACAAGGTCAAGCTGACGGTTATTGTTCCGGGCAGTTCCGTGGAGGAACTCTCGATCCGGGAGATTGCGGAAGGAGGGCTGGCGCATGAGTAGGATGAAACTTCTTCTGGATGTGGTATCCGACCTCCGCTCCCTGGCAGACAGCCTGCAGGCAGTGGCAGACGCCGCAGTACAGGGCGGGCCGGAGCAGCCGGACCAGAACCCGGAGGAAAAGTCGGCTCAGAAGCCGGAAAAGAAAACTGCCGCAAAGAGAGCGGAGCCATCTACAGAGGCTCCAGCGCCGGACGCAAAGCTATTGACTCTGGAAGAGGTGCGGGCGGTGCTGGCGGAGAAATCCCGTGCCGGGCACACAGCCGAGGTCAGGGCGCTCCTCCTGAAACATGGAGCGGACAAGTTGTCCGAGGTCGATCCGGTGGAGTATCCGGCGCTCCTTGCAGATGCGGAGGTGCTGTGATGGGAAATCATGCTTTACTTTCCGCATCCTCCAGCCGTCGGTGGCTGAACTGCCCGCCCTCCGCCAGGCTTTGTGAAAAGTATGAGGATACGGGCAGTGAATACGCCCAGGAAGGCACAGATGCCCACAGCCTGTGCGAATACAAGCTGAAACAGGCGCTTGGCATGGATGCCGCTGACCCAACGGAGAACCTTTCCTTTTACAACGAAGAGATGGAACAGTGCGCCACAGACTATGCGGCTTATGTGCTGGAACTGGTGGTGGGCGCTAAGAAGACCTGTAAAGACCCGGTGGTGCTGATTGAGCAGCAGCTGGACTTTTCCCGGTTTGTCAAAGAAGGCTTTGGCACCGGCGACTGCGTCATCATTGCAGACGGTATCCTGGACATCGTGGATTATAAGCACGGGAAAGGCGTGGAGGTATCCGCAGTAGAGAATCCCCAGATGATGCTGTATGCCCTGGGCGCACTGGAACTGTTTGACGGCATCTATGACATTGATACCGTCCGCATGACCATTTTCCAGCCCCGCCGGGACAACGTGAGTGTCTGCACCATGGCAAAGGATGACCTTTTGCAGTGGGCGCACAACGACCTGACTTATAAGGCGAAGCTGGCCTATGAGGGCGGCGGGGAGTTTGCCTGCGGCGACTGGTGCCGGTTCTGCAAGGCGAAGGCGGTCTGCCGGAAACGGGCGGAGTACAACCTGGAGCTGGCGAAATACGATTTCGAGATGCCCGATACACTGGAGGACGCGGAGATTGCTGCCATCCTGGACAGGGCGGACGAACTGGCCGCCTGGGCTGCGGATGTGAAGGAATATGCGCTCCGGCAGGCACTCATCGGGACAGAGTATCCCGGCTACAAGGTGGTGGAGGGACGCTCCAACCGCCGGTACATCAGCGAGGATGCGGTGGCCGACGCCGTTTCCCAGGCAGGGTACGACCCATACTCCAAAAAGGTGCTGGGCCTTACGGAGATGCAAAAGCTCCTGGGCAAAAAGAAATTTGACGAGCTGCTGGGTGGCCTGATCGAAAAGCCCCAGGGCAAGCCCGTCCTTGTGCCGCTGTCTGATAAGCGGCAGCCTATGAATACGGCACAGAATGATTTTAAAGATTGAGGAGGAAACCAGAGTGTCAAATAAAGTCAAGAACCCTATGAAAGTGATCACCGGCCCCAATACCAGATGGAGCTACTGCAACGTATGGCAGCCCAAGTCTATCAACGGTGGCACTCCAAAATACAGTGTCAGCCTGATCATCCCCAAGTCGGATATGGTGACCATCAACAAGATCAAGGCAGCCATCGAAGCCGCCTACAAAGAAGGCGAGGCCAAGCTGAAGGGCAATGGCCGGAGCGTCCCGGCGCTTGCCGTCTTAAAGACGCCGCTCCGTGACGGGGATGCGGAACGCCCGGACGATGAAGCCTACGCAAATGCCTATTTCGTTAATGCCAACAGTGCCACAGCTCCGGGCATTGTGGATGCGGACCGCCAGCCGATCATGGATACTTCCGAGGTTTACAGCGGTGTATATGGCAGGGCGAGCATCAACTTTTATGCGTTCAATTCCAATGGCAATAAGGGGATTGCCTGTGGGCTGAATAATCTGCAGAAGATCCGGGACGGAGAGCCGCTGGGCGGTAAATCCCGTCCGGAGGATGATTTTGCAGATGAGGAAGAGGATTTCCTCTCCTGACGCAGAAAACCGCTGGAACCGGGGGGCGGGGGTATCAGCCCCTGCTGCCCCTTTGGCGGTTGAAGGGAGATGATGAAAAGAAATGAGGACATTGTCCATAGATATTGAGTCATATTCGGATGTGGATCTCTCCAAATGTGGTGTCTATAAATATGCATCTTCCCCTGCCTTTGAAATCCTGCTGTTTGGCTATGCGGTGGATGGCGGGGATGTGCGTGTAGTCGATCTTGCCTGCGGGGAACAGATCCCGGATGAAATCATCTATGCCCTGTCGGATGCTTCCGTGACCAAGTGGGCGTTCAACGCCATGTTCGAGAGGGTGTGCCTGTCAAACTTCCTGGGGGAATGGCTGGAACCGGAAGGCTGGCACTGCACGATGGTGTGGTCTGCCACGCTGGGGCTTCCCCTCTCTTTGGAAAGCGCCGGCGTAGCGTTGGGATTGGAGAAACAGAAACTGACAGAGGGCAAAGATCTGATCCGTTACTTTTGCGTTCCCTGCAAGCCGACCAAGGCGAATGGCGGCAGGACACGGAACCGCCCGGAGCATGACCCGGAGAAATGGAAACGGTTCAAGGCATATAACCTCCGGGATGTGGAGACGGAAATGCAGATACAAAAACGGCTCTCTCACTTCCCGGTGCCGGATGCCATCTGGGAGGAATACCACCTCGACCAGGAGATCAATGACCGTGGTATTGGCGTGGATATGGAACTGGTCCGGCAGGCCATTGCGATAGATGCCCGCTCCCGTGAACGGCTGACCGCCGCTATGCGGGAACTGACGGAACTGGAAAACCCGAATTCCGTACAGCAGATGAAACAGTGGCTGGCAGACCAAGGGATGGAAACGGATACTCTGGGGAAAAAGGCAGTGGCGGAGCTGGTTAAGACAGCGCCGGAGCCCCTACGGGAGGTTCTCTCACTCCGGCAGCAGCTTGCCAAGAGCAGCGTGAAGAAATACGCAGCGATGGAGAATGCGGTTTGCGCAAACGGACGGGCCCATGGAATGTTCCAGTTTTACGGGGCCAACCGTACCGGCCGGTTCTCCGGGCGGCTGATTCAGTTGCAAAATCTGCCCCAGAATCATATGGGCGATTTAGCTGAAGCGAGGGCTTTGGTGCGGAGCGGTAATTATGAAGCACTTTCCATGCTCTATGAAGATATCCCGGATACCCTCTCCCAGCTTATCCGCACGGCATTTGTGCCGCAGGATGGCAGGAAACTCATTGTGGCAGATTTTTCCGCCATCGAAGCGAGAGTGCTGGCTTGGCTGGCCGGAGAGAAATGGGTATTGGAGGTTTTTGAAAAAGGCGGAGACATTTACTGTGAGACTGCTGCCCGTATGTTCCACTGCCGGGTGGAAAAGCATGGGGAGAACGCAGAGCTACGCCAGAAAGGAAAACAGGCGACTCTGTCCTGCGGGTATGGTGGCAGCGTCGGTGCGCTGAAGGCAATGGGTGCGTTGGAGGCCGGAATGACGGAGGAGGAACTTCAACCGCTGGTGGATAGCTGGAGAGCGGCAAATCCCAATATCGTCCGTTTCTGGTGGGATGTGGATCGGGCTGTGAAAGAATGCGTCAAAATGAGAATCCCCACGGAGACACACGGCCTCCGCTTTGATTACCGGAGCGCCATGCTCTTTATCACCCTTCCTTCCGGCCGGCGGCTTGCCTATGTGAAACCAAGGATCGGCGAGAACCAGTTTGGTGGGGAGTCGGTGACTTACATGGGCGTGAGCGGTGCGAAGAAATGGGAACGGCTGGAAAGCTACGGCCCCAAGTTTGTGGAGAATATCGTCCAGGGTACCGCCCGCGATATTCTTTGCTATGCCATGCAGACCTTAAAAAACTGCGCCATCGTTGCCCATGTGCATGATGAGATCATCATTGAGGCCGACCGGCGGATGTCCGTGGAGGCGGTGTGCGAACAGATGGGCAGGACGCCGCCCTGGGCAAAAGGGCTGAAGCTGCGGGCGGACGGATACGAATGCGAGTTTTATCAGAAGGATTAGAAGGAGGTGCGGCCTATGGGCATCAACAAATATAACAGCGAGGGTTACTATGACCCGACGGTCTATGAAGCCCTTTCCAACATTGAGAAGGAGGAGAAAGCGGCAAGGCGTGTATACCGGCCGCTGGTCTATATATGCTCTCCCTACGCTGGTGATGTGGAGCGGAATGTGAACATGGCAAGGGTATACAGCCGCTTTGCGGTGCGGAATACCTGCATCCCGATTGCCCCTCACCTGCTCTATCCGCAGTTCATGATGACGGCAGACCGGCGGAGCGGGAACTTGCCCTGTTTATGGGAATGGTGCTGCTCACGAAATGTGAGCAGGTATGGGTATTCGGCAGCGTCATATCCGCAGGGATGCGGGCGGAGATTGCGAAGGCGGAAAAGAAGAACATACCGGTGCGGTATTTCACAGAGGAATTGGAGGAGATGCCATGCGCGAATTAAACATTGCCTGCGCCAATAGCCGCAGCACGAAACAGTTGACGAACAAGAAGATCGAACTCTCCGCTTTGAAGGGACGGCTGAAAGTGACAATCCGTACAACGGAGTCCGCAGAGGAATACGCCCGGCTCCCCAGGTCGAAACGGGACGCCGCGAAGGACCACGGCGGCATTGTAGCTGGCGTGCTAAAGGACGGGAGGCGCAAGATCGACACGGTGGTCTCCCGGTCCATGGTAACGCTGGACGGGGACCGGATCGAGGCGGAATTCCTGGAGGACTATGAACGCCGGGTTCCCTACACCTCCATCCTCTACAGCACCCACAGCCACACGCCGGAGACGCCGCGGGTGCGGATACTGGTCCCTCTGACGAGGGATGTAACGCCGGAGGAGTATGTGGCGGTGGCAAGATACCTGGCCCAGTCCCTGGGCATGGACTATTTTGACGAATGCTCCTACCTGCCCAACCAGCTCATGTACTGGCCCAGCACACCGGCCAACGGGGAGTTTGTCTATAAGGAGACGGACGGGCCGTGGCTTGACCCGGACGAAATCCTGTCGGCGCATCCGGAATGGACAGACCCTACCAGGCTGCCTACCTCCTCCAGGGAGAGCCGGGCGAAGGGGATCGGGGATAAGAAACAGGCAGATCCGCTGGAAAAGGAAGGTATTGTTGGAGTTTTCAATAACGCCTACTTTCCTATAAACCTCGCCATGGAAAAATTCCTGAGTGACATTTATGAGCTTTCAGCGGATGGGACACGCTATCGCTTTAAGGAGTCGAGCAGTCAGCCGGGTGTGGAGATCAAGGAGGGCGGCAAATTTGTATACAGCCACCACGCCAAAGACCCGGCATATCTGAAGCTGTGCAGCGCCTTTGACATTGTCCGCATCCATCTCTTTGGCGATGAGGACGAGAAGAAGTCGTTCCGTGCGATGGCAGATTTTGCCAGCAGGGACGAGACGGTCAAAATGCTGATCCTTGAGAAAAAGCAGCAGGCGGCAGAAACGGACTTTTGTTTCACGGACGGGGACGATACCTGGAAGAAAAAGCTGGAGTATGAGTCTCGTTCTATGGTGTTAAAAAACAACCTCCATAACATTACCCTGATTATGGAGAACGATCCCAACCTCAAAGGAATCGTGTTTAACCAGTTGGCAGACGGCATGGAGATCAAAGGCGAGGTGCCATGGAAACATCCGGCAAGGTTCTGGCGGGATGCGGATGACGCGCAGCTCATCAGTTTTGTAGATTCCCATTATGGCTCGTTTTCAGAACGTAATTACCGTATCGCAGTTACCAAGGTGACGGACGACCGTTCCTATCACCCGATCCGGGAAATGTTCGAGTCCCTTCCGCCATGGGATAAGGTCAGGCGGGCAGAGACCGTGCTGATCGATTATCTCGGTGCGGAGGACAACCGCTATGTCAGGGCGGTCACCAGGAAGTCGCTGTGCGCGGCGTATATGAGGGTACATGATCCCGGCATCAAGTTCGACAACATGATTGTTTTAAACGGGGCTCAAGGTATTGGCAAAAGCACACTGATTTCTTCTCTGGGCGGGGAATGGTTCTCGGACAGCCTTGCCCTTTCTGACATGAACGACAAGACAGCCGCTGAGAAACTGCAGGGGTACTGGATTCTGGAGATCGGCGAGCTTGCGGGTATGAAAAAGGCGGACATCGACAAGGTCAAAGCCTTTATTTCCAGGCAGGACGACAAATACCGCGCCAGTTTTGGGCGGAGGGTGACTCCGCACCCAAGGCAATGTGTGTTCTTCGGCACGACCAACAGCGAGAACGGGTATCTCCGCGATATTACCGGCAACCGCAGGTTCTGGAACGTCAAGGTTACCGGTCAGGGAAAGTGCAAGCCTTGGGAGATGACCGCCGAGTTGGTTCAGCAGATATGGGCGGAGGTCGCCGAGATCGCCAGGTCGGGAGAAAAGCTGTATCTTGATGCCGACCTTGAGTCTTACGCCAGGCAGGAGCAGCGGGAGGCGATGGAGCAGGACGACCGTGAGGGCATCGTGCGGAATTATCTGGATATGCTCCTCCCCGATGATTGGGACAGCATGGATTATTACCGGCGCAGGGAGTATATCCGTGATATTGATGATCCGACCAGATCTGAGGGCACTATGAAGCGCCAGACCGTGAGCAACATCGAGATCTGGTGCGAATGCTTCGGCAAAAGCAAGGAGGAGATGCGCCCCTCGGACTCCTATGCCATATCCGCCATTATGGTGCGGATCGAGGGCTGGGAGAAAAGCGGGGCGCGGCAGATGCTCCCCATCTATGGGCGGCAGCGCGTATATACGAGGACAACCTGAGCCGTCCCACACCTGTCCTGGGGTTGTCCATGGCCGGAAAACGCAGTCAGCACAAGGGTTTCCGGTATCTTACTGGACAACTGGACAGAAAAACCTATATAAGACAAAAACATGAATTTATATGGATATAGATCCCGTCCTGCACACGCGCGAACACGCGTATTTCGCGCGTAAGGGAATTTTCCGTCCACTTGTCCGCAGAAGCGGCAAAAACGCAGTGATTTCAAGGGTTTTTGCTGTGGACAGGCCCTGTGGACAAGGGCTGGACGGGACAACTTCTGAAAGGAGAAATCGGAAATGATCAAAAATGGAAGGCCTTATACGAATGAGAACGGATTTACCGATGGGGCGCTGATCACCGGCCGTGAGGATGCTGTGGTTACCGCGGTTGACGGGTGGATCAGAAAGAATATCCGCGCCGGGAAAAAGGTCCTGCAGGGGCATACGAGCTACGGAATGAAGCACCTGCTGGAACATGATACGGGCGTTTACCTCACCAACAACGAATTCAAGGACGCCATGCTGCTTGCCGGATACCGGCCCGTGAATCCGGACAGCCTGAATTGGAAGTACCGCATTGAGCTGACACGGGAAATCAATGACAATCCCAGCCCGTTCTTCCGCTGGGCGGGGAACTTCGAGGCGGATGCCTCGCCATGCGGGGATTTCGTCCGGGATATGCTCCACGACTTCGAGTTCCCGGTCCTGGCGGAACACGATGTCATTGCACGGTATCTTGGCCGTATCGGCGCCTGCAGCGGAGCAGTGGAAGCATTCGAGATGTTATGGAGGGAATATGAGGGAACAGCAGATTGAGCAGAACCTGGCAAAAGCCGTGAAAGCGGCAGGCGGCATCGCACCGAAATTTACCTCTCCCGGATTTGCCGGGATGCCCGACCGCTTAGTGCTGATGCCGGGCGGACACATCGGCTTTGTGGAGGTAAAAGCACCGGGAGAAAAACCGAGGCCCCTGCAGTTTTCCAGGCACAGGCTCCTTCGGCGGTTAGGTTTCCAGGTGTATGTGCTGGATGATGATGGGCAGATTGGAGGGATCATTGATGAAATACAGTCCTCATGAGTATCAGAAATACGCCACGGAGTATATCGAGACACACCCTGTTGCGGCGGTGCTTCTGTCGATGGGACTTGGTAAGACGAGCATTACCCTGACCGCTTTGAACGATCTGCTTTTCGACCGCTTTGAGATTCGCAAAGCCATCGTGATTGCGCCCCTCCGGGTGGCGCGGGATACCTGGCCTGCAGAGATTGAAAAGTGGGACCACCTGGGCAGTCTGATCTATTCCGTGGCGGTGGGTACGGAGGCGGAACGGCTGGCGGCGCTGAGACGGCAGGCCGACATTTACATTATCAACCGGGAGAACGTGCAATGGCTGGTGGAGAAAAGCGGTATCCCCTTTGATTACGATATGGTGGTGGTCGATGAGTTATCTTCTTTCAAAAACCACCAGTCCAAGCGGTTCCGTGCCATGATGAAGGTGCGGCCGAAGGTGGAAAGAATGGTGGGGCTGACCGGGACGCCCAGCAGCAATGGGCTGATGGATTTGTGGGCAGAGTTCCGCCTGCTGGACATGGGGCAGCGGCTTGGGAGGTTCATCGGCCAGTACCGCACCCGGTTCTTCCTGCCGGACAAGCGCAACGGGCAGATGGTGTTTTCCTATAAGCCCCTTCCCGGAGCCGAGGAACAGATCTACCGACTGATCTCCGACATCACGATTTCCATGAAATCCACAGATTACCTGCATATGCCACAGTTCGTTTCCTCCGGCTATGAAGTGTATCTCTCTGAGGAGGAAACGCAACGGTATGTTTCCTTCAAGCGGGATCTGCTGCTGCAGCTCCCGGACGGGGAAATCACCGCCGCCAATGCTGCGGCTCTTTCCGGGAAGCTGTCCCAGATGGCGAACGGAGCGGTGTACACGGATTCCGGGGAGATTATCGTTATCCATGACCGGAAGCTGGACGCCCTGGAGGACATTATCGAGAGCATGGGAGGAAAGCCGCTCCTGGTGGCTTACTGGTTCCGGCACGACCTGGAACGGATCACGGGGCGACTCCACAAGCTGAAAATCCCATTTTCCCGGCTGGATTCCCCGGAAAGCATACGCAGATGGAACGCCGGGGAGCTGCCGGTGGCGCTGATCCATCCTGCTTCTGCTGGACACGGGCTGAACCTGCAAAGCGGCGGCTCCACACTCTGCTGGTTTGGGCTTACCTGGTCTTTGGAGCTTTACCAGCAGACCAACGCCCGCCTCTGGCGGCAGGGCCAGCAGTCCGATACCGTGGTGGTGCTGCATATCATCACGAAAGGTACGATTGACGAGCGGATCATGAAAGCCCTGTCGGAAAAGGACACCACACAGGCAGCGTTGATCGAAGCCGTAAAAGCTGATTTGAAAATCTGAGCAAATCTAAGACAACTATAGCCAATCCGAGGGAATTTAATAAATTTTTTTGGAGGTGCGGTATGGATGCATTTGATAACTTAAAAAACGCAATCGTCCGGCAGGCAGCGGAGGATTATGCTGCGGCATTCATGGGCTGCAGTATTGATGGGAAAAGCCCGGAAGACACAATGCTGGAGTGTGAAAGATTCTTCCGGTCTGACTGGTACGACACCCTGACCAGGGGAGCGGTTGATGGAGAATGGCTGATGCGGAATATAAAAATCCGAGAGCTTGAAAATACATTGGAAATATATAAGGATATCCTCAGCCCTTGCAACTGCTGTACGATTAAGGTGGCTGTTGCTTTCCTCCACGATAAAGGCGGGAAAAAACGAAAACCGCTGAACTATATCTTTCCGCCAAGACTGGCGTCGGGGCTGATGGATATGGCGAGAATCCAGCTTGAAACATTAAAAACAGAGTTGGAGGAACTGAAAAAACAGGATGGGGAGGTATCGGAATGACGGCCAAGGAATACTTGAACCAGGCCAGGGAAATAGATGCCCTGATCCATTCCAAACTGAGGGAATTGGATTATTGGAGGGATCTGTCAAGGAGGATATCCGGCAGCCATTTTGAGGAACAGCATAATCCTAACCGTCCGTCGGATGCTCCTTTTGCCAGATGTATCTGCAAGATTGATGAACTGGAGCGGGACATCAGCCATATGGTGGATGAATATGTGGATTTGCAAAAATCGGTGAGTCAAGCCATTGACTGTGTTGAGAATAATCAGGAAAAGCTGCTGCTGCGCTACCGGTATATTGATGGGAGGACATGGCAGAAAATAGCAGAGCTGCTGGATGTTTCTTTGAGGACAGTCCACCGCATACATGGGTCGGCTCTCCAACACTTTCCGGATTTTATCTGACATTGGCACACTTTGACACACCGCTTCCCTTGTGGCACATAGGGTGGTGGAGTATGATAGAATCAGCGAAAATGTATACAGCCAAAAGCCTTCGTGGGAGATTTTCCTGCGGGGGCTTTCTTTATGCCTGGAGGAGGTGAGCCGATGCCAAGGAAACCAAAGCGGCCGTGTTCCTACCCCGGCTGTCCTAAGCTGACGGATGGCAGGTTCTGTGAGGAACATCAAAGAAAAGAGAACCAGCGGTACGAAAAGTATGACCGGGACCCGGCAGCCAAGCGCAGGTATGGACGGGCATGGAAACGCATCCGCGACCGGTACATGAATGCACACCCACTTTGTGAGCGATGCCAACGGGAAGGCAGGCTCGTAAAAGCGGAGCAGGTGCATCACATCAAGCCTCTGGCAGAGGGCGGTGATCACAGCGAAACGAATCTGATGTCCTTATGTTCATCTTGCCATGCGAAAATCCATGCAGAACGTGGGGACCGCTGGCACAATCACTAAAGGCCCCAGGGGCGGTCAAAATCTCTACGGCTCTGCCCCGTGGGAACGGGCGCGGGGTCTCGCGTGTGAAAAAGGCGAAATCAAAAGGGTAATTAAGGGCGGCCGGCTGTGGCTGCTCATTTTTTTTCGAGGAAAGGGGTGAGAAAATGCCGACAAAATCCAATAACACAGGCGGGCGCGGCGGCGCGAGACCTGGTGCGGGAAGAAAAAAGGCTGCCGTCAAGGAGAAAGCCGAGAACGGCAATCCGGGCGGACGCAGATTGGAAGTGCTGGATATTCCCGAAGTCGAGGGTGTCGATATGCCAAAGCCCCATGAGTTTTTATCCGCCGAGCAGCGTGACGGGAGTACGCTCCAGGCGGAAGAAATCTACACGGAAACCTGGGAGTGGTTAAAGAAGGTGGGCTGCGCGGCAAAGGTGTCCCCGCAGCTTCTGGAGCGGTATGCCATGTGCAGCGCCCGCTGGATTCAGTGTGAGGAGATGACCAACCGCATGGGTTTCCTCTCCAAGCACCCGACCACCCAGAAACCGATTCCGTCCCCGTTCATCAATATCGGCATCAACTACATGAATCAGGCGGTACGGCTCTGGAATGAGATCTTCCAGATCGTAAAGGAAAACTGCAGCACGGATTACGGGGAGGTTTCTCCCCAAGATGATTTGATGGAGCGATTGCTTAGGGCAAGGAAGGGGTGAAGCCATGTTTGAGAAAGTAAATCCGTGCCACCCGGATAAGGTGGCGGACCGTATCGCCGGCGCTCTGGTGGATGCGGCGTACAGGAAAGAGAAAAATCCAAGGATCGCTGTGGAGATTCTGCTCGGTCACGGCGTCTGCCACATCATCGCGGAGAGTTCTGTACACATCCTGCAGGACGAGGTGGACGCCATCGTGAAGCGTATCGGCGGGAATCTGCACACGGATTATGTGGAAGTGCCGCAGGACGGACGCCTTGCCGGGAACCAGGCAGAAGGAATCCGCTGCGGCGACAATGGCATCTTCAAGGGGATGCCGGTCACGGAGGAGCAGAAAGCCCTCTGTGAGATCGCTAAAAGTGTGTTTCACACATATCCCTCGGATGGGAAGTACATCATTGATGAGGCAAGGATGATCCTCTGTCAGAGCAATGCGCCCACAGAGGAGCTGAAAAAGCTGTATCCCACCGCCGAGGTCAATCCCCTGGGCGACTGGACAGGCGGCACGGATGTGGACGCAGGCGCCACCAATCGGAAACTGGGTAGCGACATGGCCGATTCGGTGACGGGCGGCGGGCTTCATGGGAAAGACCTCTCCAAAGCGGATGTGTCTGTGAACATCTACGCTTGGCTCAAAGCGCAGGAAACCGGAAAGCCAGTGGAACTGTGCTGCGCCATCGGGGATGATACAGTGGACGGTGTTCCCTACGCTGAGATCGTGGAGACGGCCCGGAGATACATCCAGATCCTTGGCGGTTTTGAGAAATTTGCGGAATGGGGGCTGGTGCGATGAAGACAACGACCGAAATGCAGCTTGTGTCCATTGCAAAACTGGTACCCTATGTGAACAACGCCCGCACCCACTCCCCAGAGCAGATTACGAAGCTCCGCTCGTCCTTGCGGGAGTTCGGCTTTATCAATCCCGTCATCATCGACCGGGATTTTAATGTGATTGCCGGACACGGCAGAATCCTGGCGGCAAAGGAGGAAGGCATCGCTGAGGTTCCCTGTGTGTTTGCAGACCACCTCAGTGAAGCGCAGAAGAAAGCCTATATCATTGCGGACAACCGCATGGCGATGGATGCCGGATGGGATGAGGAACTTCTGCGGGTGGAGATTGAGTCCTTGCAGGGTATGGACTTTGATCCCCTGCTGACCGGTTTTGATGAAAAGGAACTGGCAGACCTGTTTGGTACAGATGATGAGGCGAAGGAAGATGACTTCGATGTGGAAGCGGAACTGGAGAAGCCCTGCTTTTCCAAAGCAGGTGACATCTGGCGGCTTGGAAAACATACCGTCATCTGCGGGGATTCCACAGACCCGGAGACGTTCCGTTTGCTTCTTAGAGACACGAAGGTCAACCTGGTCTGCACGGACGCCCCGTATTTTGTTAAACTGGAGAGCCAGTCCGGGCGGATCGCAAACGACGATCTGGAGGATGCCCAGGCCTACGAGTTCCTCATGAAAGCATTTACGAACTTCAAAGACGCCATGGCCATTGACGCTTCTATCTATGAATTTTACGCCACTATGAAAGCGCGTGTGTTTTATGACGCCTTTGAGGATGCCGGGTTCAAGGTCGGCGCCGGACTCATCTGGAAAAAGCCCAGGGCTCCGCTGATGCGGACAGACTGGAAGTTCAACATGGAACCGATCATCTTTGGCTGGAGAAAGGATGGAAAGCACAAGTGGTATGGAGACCAGAAACAGAAAGCCGTCTTTGAATTTGATGGAATCAAGAATTCAAAAGAGGACGGACATGGTCATCCTTCCAGTAAACCTGTTCCTCTCATTGCGTATCTGATACAGCAAAGCACACAGGTAAATGGAATCGTACTGGATGGGTTTCTGGGTTCAGCATCCACGCTGATTGCCTGTGACCAGATCGGGCGGATCTGTTATGGGGTGGAACTGGAACCAAAGTTTGTAGATGTGGCAGTTATGCGTTACATGAACCAGCATGGCAACAGTGCGGATGGTGTGCTGTTGATCCGGGATGGAAAGGAACATACCTACGAACAGGCACTTGATATGGCGGAGGTAATTGCAGATGAGTAATGTAAAATATCGGTTTTCTGAAGACGGCCTTGTAGCCTATGGGGAACTGGCAAGCGGTCAGATTTTTGTGATAGATGCCGATATGGTCGAAAAGATTCGTACAGTTAAATTTTATCTGGGCAGCAAAGGGAATGGCAGCCAATATTATGTGATTGACTGTAAGGGACGAACCCTCCATGATTATCTGTTTGAACACAGGCCGGGCTATGAAATAGACCATATAAATCTGGACACATTTGACAATCGCAGGTGCAATATCCGTTATTGTACACATCAGCAGAACCAGATGAACCAGCCGCTGCAGAAAAATAATACCTCCGGTGTCAGTGGCGTGAGTTATTATCCGCCAAGGCGCAAATTCCGGGCAAGAATAAAAATCTGCCAGCAAGAGATACACCTTGGCTATTTTGATACCTTTGAAGATGCAGTAAAAGCGCGGAATATTGGAATGCTTTGTATGTTTGGACAGTATGGGAGATATAACGATACTGGAAAAGCACCGGATTGGATTGAAAGAAAAGTCGCTGGAAAATGTGCGCGTTATGCGGAACTCTCGCAGAACAGCGCATTTTTTGATTTCTGGGATGGGGGTGTTGTCAATGCTCCATGACAAACTGACCCTCGGCAGCCTCTTTGACGGCTCCGGCGGCTTCCCCCTGGGCGGCTTGCTCTCCGGCATTACCCCCGTTTGGGCATCGGAGATTGAGCCGTTCCCCATCCGGGTGACCACAAAGCGGCTGCCTTTTATGAAGCATTACGGCGATGTCTCCCGGATGGACGGCGCAGAGGTAGAGCCGGTGGACATCATCACCTTCGGCTCGCCCTGCCAGGATATGAGCATTGCCGGGAAAAGAGCCGGGCTTGGCGGCTCACGGAGTAACCTCTTTTATGAGGCAATACGGATTGTAAAAGAAATGAGGTGTGCAACCGATGGAAAATATCCGAGGTATATCGTCTGGGAGAACGTCCCTGGCGCGTTCAGTTCCAACAAGGGCGCGGACTTCCAGTCCGTCCTCGAAGAGGTCTGCTCGGTCAAAGGATACGAAATTCATACTCCTCGACCTGAGAGATGGGCAAACGCCGGGGAGATCATGGCAGACGATTTCAGTCTCGCATGGCGGGTATTTGATGCGCAGTACTGGGGAGTTCCCCAGCGCAGAAAACGTATCTACCTTGTCGCAGATTTTGCAGGCGGGAGTGCCGGAAAAATACTATTTGAGTCCGAAGGCGTGTCTGGGTATACTCCGCAGGGCTTCCGCCCGTGGCAAGGAACTGCCGGAACTTTTGCGGAAGGCGCTGGAGCGTCAGGCTGCGTCTGCTTAAACGACCAGGGCGGCAGCCGCATGGATGTGACGGAGGACGTTGCGGCAACGCTCCGTGCGGAAAACCACGGACACCCTCCCTGCGTGATGGGGGCTGCCGGATTCTGCACCGAGCATTCCGCACAGGCCAGGGGCATCGGGTATGAGGAGGAAACCTCGCCCACCCTCCGTGCCGGTACGGTGCCGGCGGCGGTCTATGAGAACCATAGCCAGGACACCAGATACACCGGCCCGCTGGAGACGGCCCCCACGGTCAACGCCACCTACGGCATGGGCGGAAATAACCAGCCTTTTGTGGTGGAGACGCCCAAGACGCTGAAGATCCGCTCCGGCTGTGAGGGCGGCGGCAAAGGTGCACTGATCCAGGATAACAAATCCGCTACGCTTGGCTGCAACAACGACCAGACGGTATTCGTGCCGTTTGTGAAAGGTACCCGGCCCCACTCTCCCGATGAAGAACCGCAGTGGAAAGCCTCCGATGTGGCGAACACACTGAATACCTGCGATGTGGGCGAGACCCGGTGTAATGAACTGGCGGTCAAAGTATATGGCATCTGCTCTAAAGACAGCAACGCCATGAAATCCGAGAATCCCAAGAGCGGCTTCTACGAAGCGGAAACTTCCAGATGCCTGGATGCGAACGGCGGAAATCCTACCTGCAATCAGGGAGGCATGGCCGTGGTGGCCCTGCAGGGTTCCATGATTGGCAGGGCGGAAAAGAACGGTCCCCAGGGCAGCGGGGTGAATGAGGATGTGTCCTTTACGCTGGATGCCGCTGACCGCCATGCGGTGGCTTACTGCATGACCACCGGCACTTACACCCAGATGCTTAAGGAACAGTCCCCGACCTTGATGGCAAGGGACTATAAAGACCCGCCTGTGGTAAATGAGACCGAGCCGGAATACATCGTCCGCAGATTGACGCCTACCGAATGTGCCAGGCTGCAGGGGTTCCCGGACTGGTGGTGCGCCGGGCTTGGGACAGACGAGCCGACCGAGGAGGAGATCGAGTTCTGGACAGAGGTGTTTGAGATACACCGCTCCGTGATGGGGACTTCCTCCAAGCCTAAGAGCCGGAACCAGATCGTCAAGTGGCTGAAGAATCCCCACTCCGACAGCGCCGAATACAAAATGTGGGGCAACGGCGTGGCGCTCCCCAATGTCTATTTCGTGCTTTCCGGCATTGTGTACTACTCACAATTCCCGGACTTTTTGTTGTGACATATTTTGTGCCGGATTCGCTTGCTATTTCCGCCGCTTAGAGTGATTAATGTAGTACCGAAAAACAAGGAGGTACAGAGAATGCGAATTGAATTTCACAGAACAGGCGCGGAAAGGAAGGCACTGGTAACAGCCATCGGGGAAATCCTGGAGGTCAGGCCAAAGTATAAAGGAATGCCGAGCGCCGCTTACGAAATCGACTACTACACGGTAACGAAAGACGGTACGCTGGAGTTTGATGACCGGGCTGACAGCGAGGAGGTAGAAAAACTGTTGGAGCAGCTTGCTGACCGGGGAATCGTTGCAGCACCCGCAGAAATGGCACAGGCATGGCTTAACGCAAGGGCAGAGGAATTATCCAAAGCAAGTGAAACCGAGCCACAGGAGGCAAACGTGGGGCTTACAGTGGAAATCCCGCTCGATAAGGTATCGTTGGGTAATCTTACCAAGCTGCTGGAAGCCAAGAGAAAACTGATACGGAAAGCCTTGGGGATCAGAGAGCTTTCCATTGAAATCCTGGAGGACCGGGTGGCGTTTCCTTGGTTCGAGAGACTGCCCAATTCCGATGCTGTCAAAGCCTACACCCACTTCATTTCCGCACTCTGTGAGATGAGCAGGAATGCCAAGCGGGTAACAGCGACTGAGAAACCGGTGGAGAATGAGAAATACGCATTCCGCTGTTTTCTGCTGCGGCTGGGATTCATCGGCAGCGAATATAAAGCGGAGCGCAAGATCCTGCTGAAGAATCTGACCGGGTCCTCGGCTTTCAAGGATGGGGGTGTGAACCATGAAGTTTCCAAGTAGAGAGATTGTGGAAAGCATCCGCCGGGAATATCCCGCCGGCACCCGTGTGGAATTGGTGCAGATGGATGATGTGCAGGCTCCGCCTGCCGGTACAAAAGGCACCGTCAAAGGTGTGGATGACACCGGTTCCCTCCTTATGCGCTGGGATAATGGCAGTGGCCTGAACGTGGTCTATGGGGAGGATATTGTCCGGAAAATTCCTGTGGTCAAAACAGTTTGTTATGGCAGAACCAAAGAATGGTACAGCCGTGCGGAGGCAGAGCAGTTTTTCTTTCACGCAATGATGAACTCCGAAGGCAGTGAGCAAAATCGGTACATGAAAATATATACGGAATTGAAATTGGGGAAAGCATTCTGTACGGATGAGGAGGAATGAGCAATGGAACAGGACATTTTGGAGCAGCTCTATTTTGGCAGGATTGTGCCATGGGAGAACCGGAATGATAAGACGCCGGAGATAGAACAATGCAGTGAACAGGTTTATCAGGACATGGAGCATTTGGCGCAGTTACTGGATGAGGATGGAAAAAAGATTCTTGAAAGGCTTATGGATAACCGTTCTGAACTGGAAAGCCACCAGATTCTGGAGGGATTCAAGGATGGGTTTCGGCTGGGGGTTCAGCTTACGGCAGCAGGTCTTGAAAATAAAAATAAGCTGTAAAACACACAAATTCCGCCCGGAATCATTGTGTAATATATAGTGCGGAATTAACTTGCTATTATCCTCTTTTAGAGCGAATATGTGTACACCGAAAGGGAAAACACACAGCCGCGAGGCAGAAAAACGGAGGATTTCAGAATGAACGAAAAAACAGCAAGGCAGATTGCAGAGATGAAAACACAGACGATTGGGGTCGAGGTGGAGATGAATAACATCACCCGGCAGAAGGCTGCGAAGGTTGCCGCCACCTACTTCGGCACAGGCAGATATGAGAACACTGCCGGCCGCAACGGGTACAGCACTTGGAGCGCATGGGACAGTCAGGGACGCGAGTGGAAATTCCAGAAGGACGTTTCCATCGCAGGACCGGAAGAACAGGAATGCGAACTGGTCACCCCGATCCTGACCTACGGCGACATCGAAACCCTGCAGGAGCTTTGCAGGCAGCTCAGACATGCCGGAGCGAAAAGCGACGCCAGCCGTGGCTGTGGAGTTCACATCCACATCGGAGCGCAGGGGCACACGCCGCAGAGCCTTCGGAACCTTGCCAATATTATGGCGAGCCATGAAAGCCTGATCGCCGAGGCACTGAAACTTGACCGGGGCCGCATGAACCGTTACTGCCGCACGGTAGACCCACGGTTTTTGGAGCAGGTCAATCGCAGGAAGCCCCGCACAATGTCACAGCTTGCAGACATCTGGTACAACAGCAACGGCGCAAGCTACGGAAGAAACCACCATTACAACGATAGCCGCTACCATATGCTCAACCTCCACGCCACTTTTACCAAAGGCACGGTCGAGTTCCGGCTCTTCCAGTTTGATGAGCCGACAGCCGAGCGCCGGGGCGGCATCCACGCAGGGCAGCTTAAGAGCTACATCCAGCTTTGCCTGGCCTTAAGCCAGATGGCAAAGGATGTGCGGACGGCAAGCCCTAAGCCCCAGCAGAACGAGAACCCCAAATATGCCATGCGCACCTGGCTCCTCCGCCTGGGCTTCATCGGTGAGGAGTTCGCAACGGCCAGAGATTTTCTGACCCGCAATCTTTCTGGGGACACAGCCTTCCGGCACGGTAGAGCCGCCGCTTGAAGGACACGCAGGAGTTAGCCTCCTGCCACCTTACCTCTGACCGCTTCGGCGGTCTTAAGGTGGTAGAAGGGTGATCCCTTCGGAAAGGAGATGCGGATATGCATTTGACAATTAAAGATACTGCGAAAATGAGGAGAATGGGATATACCGTTAAGGCGATGTACGAAACGGCGAAAGGCATCCCGTTCCTGAAGTATTTCACGGACAAGGCAGAAATGGACGGGTTTACCGCAAATGCGGAAGAAGAGGGTTCAAGGCTGATGGCTTGGGCAGAAAGGGGTGCTTGAAAGATGAAGAGATATTACATTGCTTATGGAAGTAACCTCAATGTTGGTCAGATGCGGATGCGCTGCCCGCACGCCACAATCCTCGGTACGGCAAATCTTAAGGGCTGGGAACTGCTTTTTAAGGGGAGTAAGACCGGCTCCTACCTGACCATCGAGAAAAGCGAAGGCGGTACGGTCCCTGTGGTGATCTGGGAGGTGACGGCGACCGATGAAGCCGCCCTCGACCGCTACGAGGGATTCCCCAATTTCTATTACAAGCGGGACATTAAACTCCAGTACAAAGGCATCCGCACGGGGAAGCGCAGGACGGTGACAGCTTTTGCCTACATCATGCATGAGGACAGGCCGATTGGCATTCCGAGTAATTTCTACATGAGGACTTGCCTGGAAGGATATGATACCTTCTGCTTTGACAAAAACATTCTGGTTGACGCTTACAGCAAATGCAGGGAGGTATGCGGATATGAAGGATAATGTGATTCGGATGGCGGTCTGCCCGCTTTGCGGCAGGACCTACCACGGCGCTCCTGCGATTTCCAGAGAGGACAACGAAACGCTCATCTGCCCGGACTGCGGCACCAGGCAGGCGCTCCAATCCATCGGCGTGGAGCCGTCTGAGCAGGAGCAGATCATTGAGACGATCCATCGCCACACGCAGGAGTGATATACACAATTTGTTCCTCTGATCTTTGTGCAGATTATGCTCAGAATTGACTTGATAATATGTGCTTTTAGAGCGAATATGTACACACCGAAAGGGAAAACAAAGCAAAATGGAGGACGCCAACATGAAAGCCTACAACGCCTTTAGAACACAGGTTGAGAACATCAAGACTGAGAAGGACCTCAAAGATGCCCACATTAGCATTTGCCGCGCATACAGCGCCTACCGCATCAGCTACGAGCAGTTCATGGAACTCCGGAAGATGATGATTTCCAGGAGAGCTGAAAAAGGCTTTTCTTGGGGCAAGGGCATTTAAAAAACGGCGCAGGACACGGAGGATAAAAACCATGACGATCAACGAAGCAATGAAAAAATACAGACTGCCGAACCCCACCACTCCAGAGGACTTGGAATGCAGATGGAGCAAGGTCTTAACCTTCGGGGACAAGATAGTGATGGCTGGGCATTTTTATAACGGGATGAACAAGCCCTGCTACTTCGGTGCGGCATACGAGTTCCTTACCGATGACCACACCTGCGAAGGAATGATCGGGCTGAGAGCAGCCAGCGGGGTTGAGTTCGAGGATGACGGCAACGCTATCGCCTGGGCGATGCAGCAGTAAAGAAAACCAACAGAGAACGAGCCGCATGGCTCTTTCTCTCGTACAGAACCATTTTGAAAGTCGCAGCGATGCGGCTTATTTTTATGCCATTTTGGAGGTGGTGTCTATGCGAAAACTGAAAAAATACAAGCCCACCAGGTTTATGGCGAAGACCTCGCACTACGATAAGGACGCCGCCGATTATGCGGTGATGTTCATCGAGTCCCTCTGCCATACCAAGGGTACCTGGGCGGGAAGGCCCTTTGAACTGATTGACTGGCAGGAGCAGATTATCCGTGACCTGTTCGGTGTGTTAAAGCCTAACGGCTACCGCCAGTTCAATACGGCGTACATTGAGATCCCTAAGAAACAGGGCAAGTCGGAGCTTGCCGCCGCTGTGGCGCTCCTGCTCCTGTGCGGGGACGGCGAGGAACGGGCCGAGGTGTATGGCTGTGCCGCCGACCGTAACCAGGCAAAGATTGTGTTTGATGTGGCGGTGGATATGGTGCGGTTCTGCCCGGCTCTTTCCAAGCGGGTGAAGATACTGGAGTCCCAGAAGAAAATCACTTATCTGCCCACCAACAGCTCCTACCAAGTGCTTTCGGCGGATGTGGCGAACAAGCACGGCTTCAATACCCACGGTGTGATCTTTGATGAACTGCATACCCAGCCCAACCGGAAACTCTTTGACGTCATGCTCCAGGGCTCTGGCGATGCCCGGATGCAGCCGCTGTATTTCCTGATCACCACAGCAGGCAACGATACCAACTCCATCTGTTATGAGGTACACCAGAAAGCCATTGATATTGCGGAAGGCAGGAAGGTCGATCCTACTTTCTATTCTGTCATTTACGGCGCTGCCGAGGATGAGGACTGGACGGACCCCAAGGTTTGGAAGAAGGCAAACCCCTCCCTCGGTATCACGGTGGGTATCGATAAGGTCAAAGCCGCCTGTGAATCTGCCCAGCAGAACCCCGGTGAGGAGAACGCTTTCCGGCAGCTCCGGCTGAACCAGTGGGTGAAGCAGTCTGTCCGCTGGATGCCGATGGACAAGTGGGACGCCTGTGCATTCCCAGTTTCCGAGGATGATCTGGAGGGGCGCATCTGCTACGGTGGGCTGGATCTTTCATCCACCACGGACATCACGGCTTTTGTTCTGGTGTTTCCGCCACTGGATGAGGAGGATAAATACTACATCCTGCCATACTTCTGGATACCGGAAGAAACTCTCGACCTTCGTGTCCGGCGAGACCATGTCCCCTATGATCTGTGGGAGCGCCAAGGGACGCTGATGACTACCGAGGGCAATGTGGTTCATTACGGCTATATCGAGAAATTCATCGAACAGTTGGGCGAGAGGTTCAATATCCGGGAAATCGCCTTTGACCGCTGGGGCGCTGTGCAGATGGTGCAGAACCTGGAGGGCATGGGCTTTACGGTAGTCCCATTCGGGCAAGGCTTTAAGGATATGTCCCCGCCGACCAAGGAACTGATGAAGCTGGTGCTGGAGGAGAAAATTGCCCACGGCGGACACCCAGTGCTGCGGTGGATGATGGATAACATCTTCATCCGCACCGACCCGGCGGGCAACATTAAAGCGGACAAGGAAAAATCCACAGAAAAGATTGACGGGGCGATTGCTACCATCATGGGGCTTGACCGTGCGATCCGATGTGGGAATGATACGGGAGCTTCGGTTTATGACAGCCGGGGCCTTTTGTTTATCTGAAAGGACGGTGATTCGATATGGGTATCTTTTCCGGGCTTTTCCGTTCCAGGGATAAGCCCCAGAACCGCACTACGGGCAGCGCTTACAGCTTTTTCTTCGGAGGAAGCACTGCGGGCAAGAGAGTGAATGAACGGTCTGCCATGCAGATGACGGCGGTGTATTCCTGCGTCCGCATCCTGGCGGAAGCAGTGGCAGGTCTTCCTCTGCACCTTTACCACTATAAGGAGAACGGAGGCAAGGAGAAAGCCATTAACCATCCGTTGTATCTGCTCTTGCATGACGAACCAAACCCGGAGATGAGTTCCTTCGTGTTCCGGGAGACGCTCATGACCCATCTTTTGCTGTGGGGCAATGCTTACGCACAGATTATCCGCAACGGAAAAGGTGAAGTGATTGCCCTCTATCCGCTGATGCCGGACCGGATGACGGTGAATCGTAACAGCAATGGACAGCTTTATTACGAATACACCGTCAGCATGGATGATGCGCCTACGGTCAAAGGCAGTCTTGTCCGGCTGAATCCTTCCGATGTGCTGCATATCCCAGGGCTTGGCTTTGACGGACTGGTGGGGTATTCCCCTATCGCTATGGCAAAGAACGCCATCGGTATGGCGATTGCCTGTGAGGAATACGGGGCGAAGTTCTTTGCAAACGGTGCGGCCCCTGGCGGTGTCCTGGAGCATCCGGGTACCATCAAAGACCCGCAGCGTGTCCGGGAAAGCTGGCAGTCCACCTTTGGAGGCAGCGGTAATGCTAATAAGATCGCTGTCTTAGAGGAAGGAATGAAATATACGCCGATTGGCATCTCGCCGGAACAGGCACAGTTTTTGGAAACCAGAAAATTTCAAATCAATGAGATTGCTCGAATTTTCCGGGTGCCGCCCCACATGGTGGGCGACCTGGAGAAGTCGAGCTTTTCTAATATTGAGCAGCAGTCTCTGGAGTTCGTGAAATACACGCTGGAACCCTGGCTGGTGCGATGGGAGCAGTCCATTCAGAGGATACTGCTTTCCCCGGAGGAAAAGAAGAGTTATTTTGCCAAGTTCAATGTGGAGGGGCTGCTCCGGGGCGATTATGCCAGCAGGATGACCGGCTACGCCACCGCAAGGCAGAACGGCTGGATGAGCGCCAACGACATCCGGGAACTGGAGAACATGGACCGCATCCCTGCCGAGGAAGGCGGAGATCTGTACCTTATCAATGGCAATATGCTCCCGCTTGGAAACGCCGGGGCTTTTGCAAATACCGAAGTTAGCGATGACGGAAAGGAGGAAGATTCCGATGAGGAAGTTCTGGAAGTGGAAGAACCAGGCGGAAACAGCTCCGGCGGAACGGACGCTGTTCCTGAACGGCACCATCGCCGAGGAAAGCTGGTTTGACGATGATGTCACGCCGCAGCTTTTTAAAGAGGAACTGATGGGCGGAAGCGGAGACATCACGGTCTGGATCAACAGCCCCGGCGGTGACTGCGTAGCGGCGGCCCAGATTTATAACATGCTGATGGACTATCCGCATAATGTCACGGTCAAGATTGACGGCATTGCGGCCAGCGCCGCATCGGTCATTGCGATGGCTGGCACGAAGGTGCTGGTATCGCCGGTGTCCATGATGATGATCCACAATCCTATGACCGTGGCCATGGGCGATACCGCTGAGATGCAGAAAGCCATCGAAATGCTTGGCAGCGTGAAGGATTCCATCATCAACGCCTATGAGATCAAGACCGGCCTGTCCCGCGCCAAGCTGTCTCATCTCATGGACGCGGAGACCTGGATGGACGCAAACAAGGCGGTGGAGCTTGGCTTTGCCGATGATGTCCTGGCACGGGCGGAGATCCCGGAGGACATGGAGCCGCCTGCGGTGTCCATGCTCTATTCCAAAGCGGCTGTGGTCAACTCTCTCATGGATAAGATTGCAGCCAAGTGCAGGACCAATCCTAAGAAAATTGAAGATTCCAAACCCAAGGGCCGCTCCGTAGACAGTCTCTACGAGCGGCTCAATCTTTTGAAAAATTAAAGGAGGATACCACAATGACGATTCTTGAACTGCGCGAGAAGCGTGCCAAAGCCTGGGAAGCCGCAAAGGCATTTTTGGATTCCCATAGAAACGATAAAGGCATCCTGTCTGCCGAGGATGATGCCGCCTACACCCGCATGGAGCAGGAAATCACCGACCTGGGCAAGGAGATTGCCCGCCTGGAACGCCAGGAGGCACTGGATGCAGAACTGAACCGCCCGGTGAACAAGCCCTTGACGGGTAAGCCTATGAACGGCAAGGAGGAGGCTAAAACTGGCCGTGCGGCGGATGAGTACCGCCAGAATTTCTGGAATATGATGCGCTCCAAAGCACCGATGCCTTCTATGGTAAACGCGCTGCAGATCGGAACAGATTCTGAGGGCGGTTATCTGGTACCGGATGAATATGAGCGTACTCTGGTAGAGGAGCTGGAAGAAGAGAATATCTTCCGCCAGCTTGCAAAGGTGATCCAGACCTCCAGCGGCGACCGGAAGATCCCGGTGGTGGCATCCAAGGGAACTGCCTCCTGGATCGATGAGGAAGGCGCTTATACCGAGAGCGACGATTCCTTCGGCCAGGTATCCATCGGGGCGTACAAGCTGGGGACGATGATCAAGGTCTCCGAGGAACTGTTAAATGATAGTGTTTTTGACCTGGAGTCCTATATTGCCAGGGAGTTTGCGAGAAGGATTGGGACCAAAGAGGAGGAAGCCTTCTTTACCGGGGATGGTACCGGAAAGCCGCTGGGAATCCTTGCTGCCTCTGGTGGTGCGGAAACCGGTGTGACGGCGGCATCCGCTACTGCGGTGACAGCGGATGAACTGATAGATCTGTTCTACTCTCTGAAATCCCCGTACCGTAAAAATGCGGTATGGGTTTTGAACGACTCCACCATCAAGGCTATCCGCAAGCTGAAGGATAACAACGGCCAGTACCTGTGGCAGCCGTCCCTGGTAGCCGGTACGCCGGATACGATCCTTGGCCGGCCGGTGAAAACCTCCGCTTATATGCCTGCCATTGCGGCCGGGGCGAAGACCATTGCTTTTGGTGATTTCTCTTATTACTGGATTGCAGACCGTCAGGGGCGCTCTTTTAAACGCCTCAACGAACTGTATGCGGCAAACGGTCAGGTAGGTTTCCTTGGCTCCCAGAGAGTAGATGGAAAGATGATCCTGCCGGAGGCTGTTAAGGTGCTGGTACAGAAAGCCGGATCTGCGGGTTAAGGATACAGATAGCTATGGAAGGGCGTGAGGATAGCGGCCATGCCCTTCCACCCTGTTGGAGGTGAGGATGATGGTGGTAACGCTGGAAGAGATGAAACAGTATCTTCGGGTTGATTATGAAGATGATGACCAGTTGATTACGGGTTTTATAGCATCGGCGGAGCAGCTTTGCCGGGATGTCCTCCGGGCTGATGAAACAACGGATTTGGAAAAGGATGGGACCGTAAAAATTGCTGTCATGTATGCAGCCGCATATTTCTATGAACACCGGGAGGAAGCGGACCATCATGATTTGGCTCTGACAATCCGCTCCCTTCTGTTTGGCTCAAGGAAGGAGGCTTTCTGATGAAAATTGAACTGCTGAATGTCAGGATTTTCATATCAAAGAGTACGGTGGTCACCGATGCCATCGGAAACCGCCGGAATGAATGGCAGCCTTTCTATACCTGTTATGCGACGGTCAGCGGCGAGGCCGGGAAAGAACAGACTGACGCAGGGATGGTGGTGGATGACTCCAATATTGATTTTACGATCCGCTGGTGCAAAAAGGCGGCTGAAATTGATAGTACCCATTTCCGGGTGGAATTCAATGGGGAGCTTTACAACATCGCCGCTGTGGATCATATGAATTACAGGCGCAAAAGCATCAAGCTGTCCTGTGAGAAAGTGAGGCGGTAGAGTGGGAAAGAAAATTTCTATCAGCCAGCTTTCTGCAGCGGTGATGGAGGAATTGGAAGAATATGCAGATCTGGCCGCAGAAGATATGAAATCGGCGGTAAAGAAAGCGGCGGCAACCGTCCGGAAGGATATCGAGGCCAGCGCACCGAAGGACACCGGTGACTATGCCAAAAGCTGGGTTGTGAAGACTACTAAGGAAAGTTCCAATGCCCTGCAGGTAACCGTGTATTCCCGGAACCGGTATCAGCTTGCTCATCTGCTGGAGCATGGCCATGCGAAGCGCGGCGGAGGCCGGGTTGCAGCAAGGCCCCATATCGCCGCTGCGGAAGAAGCCGGTATTGAGCAGCTGGAGCGTGAGATTGAGAGGAGCCTGACAAATGGTTGATTTGGTGAAACTTTTGGAGGAGACAGGTATTCCGTTTGCTTATGACCACTTTGCGGAAGGGGAATCCCCCAATCCTCCGTTTATCTGCTACCTTCTGCCCCAGAGCGATAACTTTTCCGCAGATGGGAAGGTTTACCTGAAGGTCAGCAGCGTGAATATCGAACTGTACACGGACAGCAAGGATCTGGCCGTGGAACAGACACTGGAAGCCGTGCTGGATACGCACGGTATTTTTTATGACAAAACAGAGGTCTGGATTGAGAGCGAAAAGCTCTATGAAGTCCTCTACTCGTTTGAAATGGAGGTATGATTTTCATGGGAAACAAGGTCAAGTACAACCTGAAAAATGTCCATGCAGCGAAATTGACGGAGACGGCAGATGACGGGGGGACTCCGGTGTTTGCCTATGCGACACCCCAGGCCATTCCGGGTGCGGTGAGTATCAGTCTGGATGCAGAGGGTGAAACCAGCCCATTCTATGCGGATGGTATTGTTTACTTCCGTAGTGTGACCAATAACGGTTACAGCGGCGATTTGGAGATTGCCCTGATCCCGGAGTGGTTCCGCACGGAGATCCTTCAGGAGAAGCTGGATGCAAAAGGGGTGCTGGTCGAAAACAGTGGAGTCGGCGAGAGTGTGAAATTTGCCCTGCTTTTTGAATTTGACGGGGATGTGAACGCTATCCGCCATGTGCTATATAACTGTTCTGCCTCCCGCCCGTCTATCGAGTCGGAAACGAAGGAAGATACGATTGAACCGGGTACAGAGACACTGTCCATTACCGCCGATCCCCGTTCCGATGGGCTGGTCAAGGCCAGAACCGGCGATACAACAGATGCCGCTACTTATGCGAATTGGTATAAGGCAGTGTACACACCGACTGAAGATGAACCGGAAGAAACAACTGGTCAGGGAGGTAGCGTATGATCAAGCGTGAGATAGAAATCAGCGGGAAGAAGGTGCCGTTCCGTTCCTCTGCCACGATCCCCCGCCTGTATCGGGCGAAGTTTAAGAGGGATATTTTCAAGGATCTGTCCAAGCTGGAAAAATCCTATAGGGGAAAGACGGAAAACGGTGAGGAGCTGCAGATCGAGGACCTGGAGATTTTTGAGAACGTGGCCTATGTGATGGCCTACCATGCGGACAACAGCATACCGGCGAACATAGAGGACTGGCTGGATCAGTTCGATATGTTCTCCATCTATGAAGTGCTGCCGCAGATTTTGGAACTGTGGGGTGAGAACCTTGTGACGGATGTGACGTCAAAAAAAAGATTGGCAGAAGTGAGCGGGAAATGACCACGCCGCTGTTCCTTCTGCGGAGTGTGGAACTGGGGATTTCCATCCGGGATCTGGATTTGCTTACGATTGGGCTGGTTCTGGATATGTGGACGGAAAAATCCAATGACGGCGTGAAATATAAGCGGCTTGCCACTCAGGAGGACTTCGATAAGTTCTGAGGCAGCATCGGTTAGAAATAATCGGTGCTTTTTTCATGCTCGGAGCAATCCGGGCTTTTTTCATGCCCATTTTTAAGGAGGTGAGGGTTGTGGCGAACCGGATTAAGGGTATCACAGTTGAGATCGGTGGCGATACCACAGGGCTTGATAAGGCGCTGAAGAGCGTCAATTCTTCTATCACGAAAACACAGTCTGCCTTAAATGATGTAAACCGTCTGCTAAAACTCGATCCTTCCAATACGGTGCTGGTGGCGCAGAAGCAGGAACTGCTGGCTCAGGCGATAAGCCAGACGGAAGAAAAACTGTCGGCTCTGGAAGCCGCACAGGAGCAGGTGGCCGCAGCCTTTGCCCGTGGGGATATTGGGGCGGATAAGTATCAGGCGTTCCAGCGGGAGATTGAGGAAACCCGTGGAAAGCTGAACAAATATAAGGCTGACCTTTCCGATTTGCAGACAGAGCAGGATGCCCTTTCCCAGAATACTGCACGGCTGGAAAAACTGTTTGCTGCTACGGGAACGGAAGTCGATGACTATGCGGATGTCCTTGGCAGTCGGCTGACCTCTGCGATTAAAAATGGTACGGCGAATTCTGACCAGCTGCGGACGGCCCTTGAGAAGATCGGAAAGTCTGCCACAGGAGGGAAAGCCGATATCCGCCAGCTGACGGACGCTCTGGACACGGTGGATGACGGGCAGGCGATCCAAAACCTGATCCAGCAGTTAAGAGAGGCCGGAGACGCTGCGGAAAATACAGCGGACGATGTGGGCCAGATTGCTGAAAACACGAAAGGCGCTGCGCTGATGCAGGCGGCAGATCAGCTGTCTGCTGTGGGCGATAAGATCCAGGAGATCGGGGATAAGGCGCTGGATGCCTATACCGATACCGAGAACGCCGTGACCAAGGTGAACGCTTACTTTGGAGAGACGGGACAGGCAGCGGAACAGTCCGCTAATGTGATTAAAAACGTGTACTCCTCCGGGGTCGGGGAAAGCATGGATGCCGTGGCAAATGCGGTTCTGATGGTAAAGAAGAACCTTGGGGATTTGAGCGAGACCGATCTGACCAACCTTACTCAGCAGGCGATTACGCTGGAGGAACTGTACGGCATTGACATGAATGAAACCCTCCGGGGCGTCAATTCCCTCATGCAGCAGTATGGCCTGACTGCCCAGGAGGCGATGGACTATATCGTGGTGGGTACCCAGAACGGTCTGGATAAGACCAATGAACTGGGCGATAATCTTTCTGAGTATGCTGGTAAATTTGCGCAGGCGGGATATTCTGCTTCTGAATATTTCCAGCTTCTGGATAACGGACTGAAGAACGGCGCTTACAACCTGGACAAGGTCAACGATGCCATCAATGAGGTCACCACCCGTCTGGTGGATGGCACTATTGGAGAGTCCATCGGGATGTTCTCCACGAAGACACAGGAATTGTTTACCTCTTGGCAGAATGGCGGCGCTACACAGAAACAGGTGATTGACTCCATCGTGGCGGATATTGCCGGGTGTACGAACCAGCAGGAAGCCTTAAACCTTGCGGCGCTGGCCTTTGGTACGATGGCTGAGGACGGGAACCTGAAATTCATCACGTCCCTGACCTCGGTAGGAAGTAGCTATGACAGTGTAAAAGGTTCCGCACAGGGCCTGTTTGATGCAACGACCACGCCTATGCAGGAGATGGAATCCAATACCCGGAAGCTGCAGCAGTCCCTTGTTCCTCTGGGAGAGAAGCTGGCGGAGATTGCCAATACGATCCTGCCGCCGCTGGTCAGTGTGATCCAGACGGTGAGCAGCTGGTTTGCGCAGCTGCCGGGGCCGGTGCAGAACTTTATCGTCATCCTTGGCGCACTGCTTGCAGCCTTTACGGCTCTGACTCCGGTAATTGCGGCCTTGGCGGTGTCGGTTGGGGCGCTGAACATTTCCCTCCTGCCGATCATCGCCGTGATTGCGGCGGTAGCGGCGGCTATTGCCGGGATCATTGCTATCATTCAGAACTGGGGTGCCATCACGGAGTGGTTTGGAAACCTGTGGAATACCATCTGCACCGGGATCGGCACCATGATCGAGAGCGTGAAAACGTGGTTTTCCAACCTCTGGACACACCTGCAGAATGTTTGGAACGGCATCTGCAACGTGGTGCAGACGGCTGTGATGCTGCTCGGCTCTATCATTCAGGGGGCTGTGGACATCATTACGTTGCCTTTCCGGTTTATCTGGGAGAACTGCAAAGACATCGTCACTTCCGTCTGGAACGGGATTAAGGATACCGTCAGTTCTGTATTATCGGCCATCTCCGGTGTGATCTCCAGCATCATGGGAGCCATCCAGAACGTGATCAGTTCCATCTGGAACGCCATCAGCAGCAAGGTATCCGCAGTGGTGAACGCCATCAAAAATACCGTGACCTCTGTCTTTAACGCCATCAAGTCGGTGGCTTCTACGGTGTGGAATGGCATTAAATCTGTCATTTCCACGGTAGTGGATGGCATCAAGAGCAAGGTTTCTTCCGTATTCAACGCCGTAAAGAGTACAGTATCCAGTGTATTCAACGGGATCAAGAGTACCGCCACTACGGTGTGGAATGGGATCAAGACTGCTATCACGAAGCCGATTGAGGCGGCAAAGAATACGATCAAAGGGATCGTGGATAAGATCAGCGGCTTTTTCTCCGGCATGAAGCTGGAACTGCCAAAGATCAAGCTGCCCCATTTCAAGATTACGGGCAAGTTATCCCTTGCTCCACCGAGTGTTCCTCATCTTTCCATTGACTGGTACAAGGAAGGCGGTATCCTAACGAAACCGACCATCTTTGGCATGAACGGCAGCAGCCTGATGGCAGGTGGTGAGGCTGGCCGGGAGGCGGTGCTTCCGCTGAAGGGATTTTATAATCAGCTGGAAAATATTTTGTCCAGCAGAATGAATACCAGCGCAATGGAGAAGTATCTGGCGATCATTGCGGAAAACAGCTGCAAGGGGCTGTATCTGGATGACGGGACGCTGGTGGGACATCTGCTCCCTGCTATTGACAGCGGTCTTGGGAAAACACAGAAACTGCAAAGGAGGCTGAGCCTATGAGGGCAGACGTGAAAATCAATGATTTGTGGATGTTTGCGCTGGGCTGGCTCCGGGAGGAGATCGACTTTCCCACTCCACAGTCGCAGACCAATACGGTGGTGGTGCCGGGGCGCAATGCTCCGATCCGTTTTACGGAGGCTCTTGGGCGGGTATCCTACCAGCCCCGGAGCTTTTCTATTACCTTATCCATGTTGGGGAGCCGGGAGAAGTTCAATCAGAGGAAGGACATCCTTGCCAATCTCTATGCAGGACAGCTGTGTCAGGTGATCTTAAGTGAGGAGCCGGATCTGTATGCTGTGGGTACCTTGGAACTGGAACCGGCCTATGATCCCCTCACGGGGAAGGGCCAGATAGTGCTGTCCTGTTCGGACGGGGACTCTTATCGGTATCACACGGAAGAAACGGAAGTTTCCATTACTGGAGGCGGCACGGTGATCCTGAACAATGACTACATGCCCGTGGTACCTGCAGTCATTACCACAGCGGAGACGGCGTTCAGTTGGAGCATCGGTGAAGATGTATACAAGAAGTCCGTCAGCGCCGGGACGTGGACGTTCCCGGAACTGGAACTGCAGGAAGGGCAGAATTCGCTCAGCATTACGGGAGAAGGCACGACCACCTTCCGGTATCGGGAGGGACGCCTATGAGTTTATTTCGAGTGTTTGTGGATGGGCAGTTGTTCTACCATCCCCACCTGTCCCAGCTTTCCATCACGGAGGCGAAGGTGCAGGAGGATGCAGAGAATATTGACAGCCTGACCCTCTCTGCTCCGTTCAACCATCCCTATCTTTCTGCGGTTCAGCCGATGGCTTCGACCATTGTCTGCAAAAAGGATGCTCTTACGGTATTTGAGGGGCGGGCCTTGGATGAGGGGACGGATTTTTATAATACGCATACATGGATCTGCGAGTCCTGCCTTGCGTATTTGAAGGACACCATGCAGCCTCCATTTTCCTATCAGGGGCCGCTCCGTGGGCTGCTGGAGCAGTTCCTCTCTGTGCATAACGCTGCGGTGGAAGAAAAAAAGCAGTTCACCCTTGGCACGGTGACAGTGACGGATAACAACGATTATATCAGCTACAGCAATTCCGACTATTCGGTAACAATGGATGCCATACAGGACAAGCTGATCAAGACACACGGCGGCTACCTGCAGGTGCGTTATACCGAGAATGGGAAGGTGCTGGATTATCTGGAGGACTTTCCAGACCGGTCGCTGCAGACCGTGGAGTTTGGCAAGAATCTCACGGATGTGAAGATTACCCGTGACCACACGGAGCGGGTGACGGCTCTGATTCCGCTGGGGGCGAAACTTACAGAGACTGACGAGGATGGCAACGAAACCGAGACGGACACCCGGCTGGATATTACAGCGGTGAACGATGGAAAAAACTACGTGTACGATGAAGAAGCAGTGAAAGAGATCGGCTGGATCTGGACGACCGAAGTCTGGGAGGATGTGACACTGGCGGGAAACCTGCTGCGCAAAGCCAAGGCCCGGATCGCAGAACTGGCCAAAGGCGTCACCAGCATGGAACTGACCATCGTGGATGAGTCCGATACGGGTGCGGATATCGGGGACATTCGGGCAAGGATGTATGTCCGGTGTATTTCCAAGCCACACGGGATTGACGGGACATACCTGTGTCTCAGCCGGACACGGGATTATCTTGACCCTTCCGGCAATACCATCACCATCGGGGCGGCAGGCGTCCGGCTGACTTCCCAGTCTGCGAAGCAAGACCAGAACATCACTTCCATTGAGGATGACCTGCTGGGGCAGACTTCCAAGATCGAGGTGATTACGGGGAAAGTGGATCAGATCAATGCCCAGAAGATGTACCGGACAGAACTGGTGGTGGATGGGGTGAACATCTTCCGGGATAAGGGACAGAAAAGCATCCTTCGCTGCCGGGTGTATTCGTGGGACAAGGAGATCACGGATACCCTTCCGGCCAGCAGCTTTGTCTGGCACCGGAATTCCGGTCGGGAGGACCTCGATGCCGACTGGGACAGTTCCCATACGGGCATGAAATCCATCACAGTCACCACGGAAGATGTGACGGACAACGCATCATTTTATTGTGAAATCACGATTTAAACAGGAGGAGACGAATATGGCAATTTTGACTTCCAGCCAGCAGACCTTTGTGGATATCACAGACCAGAGGAAACTGTCGGCCTATATTACCTCCAATCTGCCCAAGTCGCAGATTGAAGATCCCAACGTGCTGCCCCATACCTATGCGCCAGACTGGGCCAGCACACCCCTGACCCTTACCCCGGTGGTATTTCTTGATCAGACCAATCTGGCGCTGGATGCATCGGGGCTTACAATCTCGTGGAAACGGAAAGAGGGAAACGGAGCGGAGGCGGCGCTGACCTCCGGGGAGAGCGTTTCCAAAGGCGTCCTGACGGTCAATGCCAATAAACTGTCAGCGGCTACATCTGGTATGCTTACCTACCTTTGCTATATCAGCTATTACGACTCAGAGACAAAGAACACCGTCAATATCTCCGCCGACATCACCTATACGCTGATCCGTAATGCACAGAACGCAAAGCTGGCCTATCTTGCTGCAGATACTTATGTATTTAAGTATGACGCCAATTCTTCTCTGGTCGGGGCCAAGCAGGCTACCCTGACGGCACAGGTGCAGGGAGTGACGATCACGGCATGGCAGTATAAAGACAGCACCGGGGAATGGAAGGATTATCCCACCACATCGGACAATGCCAGCATCTCCGGCGGCACTTTGGTAGTGAAACCAGATCATGCTGTCTTTTTTAATGGGGTGGCTCAGATCAAGCTGGCGACCGATGACCCGGATGTTTATGATACGACTTCCCTCACGAAGATCTATGACGGCTCTCAAGGTGAACCGGGGGCAGCCGGAACGGGCGGCCTTTCTGTCATCCTTGGGAATGAGGCGCAGAATATCGCTTGTACTTCCGGAGGGCTGGTAGCGGCAGCTACGGATATCACAATCCCATTTACGGGGTATGTGGGAATTTCGCAGGTCGCCTGCACCTGTACGGTGGGAACTTTGCCTTCTGGCGTGACAGTGAAGAGCAATACAGCAGCGACCGCTTCCAGAGCCGGATCAGTGGTACTGACCTTTGCCGCTAATGCGACTCTTGGCGGGGCAACGGTCTTAAATGGCACGATTGACCTGACCTTTACGATTTCAGGAGCCTCCGTGGTAAAGAAGTTTGCATGGACAAAATCCAACAAGGGCAGCAACGGAGCCAGCGGTGCCAATGCAATCGTATTCTCTGTGTATGCACCGGAAGGTACTGTTGTCATTAACCAGTCCGGCAGCCTTGCGTTGGCAGCGGTTGGTTATGACGGCGCTTCTGAGATTACGACAGGAGCTACCTATCAGTGGGCGAAATACACAGGTGGTGAGTGGGAGAATATCACAGGAGAAACGTCCTCCACCCTGTCGGTATCAGGGGCGGATATCGTGAACATCCAGTCCTACCGCTGTACGATGACCTATAAGGGCAATACCTATGAGGATGTGATCACGGTGGAAGATAAATCCGACCCTTATGTATCGGAGATGCTTTCCATCGGTGGCTTTACGGTCAAGAATAATCTCGGCGGTGTGGTGCCTTATGTGATCGTCCGTACCAACCAGAAAGAAGTCGATCCGCTGCTTGGCAGTATCTCGGAGACGGCTCCGTCCAATCCAGAGGAAGGTGACTTCTGGTATCAGGTGGATCATTCTGCGCAGACGGTTACTCTGATGAAGTATTCCGGCTCGGCTTGGGCGGCTGCCACAGAGAAACAGTCGCTGACCTACACATGGTATGCGCAGGACAAGGATGGTCATGCGGCAGAATTTGATAAGGCCGGGAAGGTGATTTACCTTTCCGCAGCGGATATTGACAGTATCCTGACGCTGCAGTGTGATGTATCCAACTGACCGGAGGTGATCGCATGGCGCTTATCACCAGCTGTCAGGCAACCTTCCAGAATTTCTCCGGTTATGAGGATGACCTTGCCTCCTTGGAGGAAAACATCCGGGAATGCTACTCCGAGATCACGAAAACCTCGGAACAGATCAATATGTCCGTCCGGGAGGAATTCATTTCCCGCTCAGAAATGGAGACGATCCAGAAGGATTTTGAAACCAGCATTACTCAGAGCAGCACAGAAATCCGGATGGATTTCACTACGATTACGGACGAAATCAAGGAAAATGTCTCTACGAACCAGTTGCTTTTAGAGGAATATATCCGGTTTAAAGGTGCTTTGATTGAACTGGGAAAAGTCGGGAACGCCTTCACAGCAGAACTATCCAACGAGGAACTGGCCTTTAAAGAGAATGGGCAGAAGATTGCCTATATCTCCAACCAGAGCCTTGTGATTACCAATGCGGAGATCCGCAACAAGCTATCCCTCGGCAATGAAAGCCGGGGATGGTTTGATTTTATACCGAGAACCAATGGGAACCTTTCAATCAAATGGAGAGGTCCCGTCTAAGATGCTGAGAAACGGAAGGGGTGAGAACGATGGCATCCAGCGGCAGTTTTTCCGGTTCCATCCGGGACGGCCATTATAAGCTGCGGGTGGACTGGTCGCAGAGCAAGAATGTCTCTGCCAATACGTCTACGGTTACCTGTAAGCTGTATCTGGTGAATGACTGGAGTCTGAATATCAGTGGGCGAAGCGACAATACCTGCACCATTGACGGATCGGCTCAGACTTTTTCCTCCCCAGCGATTAGTACCACGGGAACACATTTGCTGGGAACGGTATCAAGGACGGTCAATCATGCCAGCGATGGCAGTAAGTCCTTAGCGATTTCAGCAGTGTTCCAGATCCGGGCAACCTTAAGTGGGACGTACTATGGAACAATCACAGCCAGCGCCAACATTACGCTGGATAGCATCCCCCGTGCCTCCAGCGTATCTGCTGCAAATATGACGATGGGGTCTGCCGGTACGATTTCGATCAACCGTGCTTCTTCCGCTTTTACGCATACGCTGACGTATTCCTTTGGAAATACCAACGGGACAATTGCAACCAAGACAACGGCATCTTCTGTATCATGGACGCCGCCGCTTTCACTGGCCAGCCAGATCCCGAATGCGACCAGCGGTACCTGCACGATCACTTGCACCACCTATAACGGGAATACGAACATCGGTTCCAAGACCTGCACATTGACGGTCAGTGTCCCGGCCAGTGTGAAACCCACTATTTCCAGCCTGACCGCCTCCCGGATTGACGGGGAGGTGCCCAGTGCATGGGGCATTTATGTGCAGACGAAATCGAAAGTCAAGCTGACGATCAATGGGGCGGCAGGAAGCTATGGTTCTACGATCAAGTCCTACTCCATTACCGGCGGTGGGTACAGTGGTTCCGCTTCCACGCTGACCACAGGTTTTCTCAATAATTCCGGGACGATCACCTTTAAGGCTACGGTGACGGATTCCAGAGGACGGGTATCGGCGGAGGCGTCCGTTTCGATCACGGGGACCGCCTATTCCCCGCCATATTTCAATTCATCCCTGTCCCAGCGGTGCTTAAGCAATGGGACGCTGGATGATGACGGGACATACATCCATGCGCTGGTGTCCTTTGGCTATTCCACTTGTGGTGGGAAGAATACTCTCAAAACTTCTGTCCAGTACAAGCAGGTGTCTGCGGAGCAGTGGACGGATGCCGGGGTGACCTTTGCATCCAATACAGCTTTTACCTATGGCCGGGGACAGATTTCTACGGAGACCTCCTATGATGTGCGGTACACTCTGGAGGATGCGTTTTCCACCATTTCCGTACAGGAGATCGTCTCCACGGCTGCTGTGGTCATGGACTTTAAAAATGGCGGCAAAGGTGTGGCGATTGGAAAGGTATCGGAAAGGGATAATACCTTTGAGGTGGCCGAGAACTGGGATGTGAAAGTCTATGGGATGCTGCTGAAGGAATACATCCAGCAATTTGCAAAAACGATGTATCCGGTAGGTAGTATCTATATGAGTACCAAATCTACCAACCCCTCCACCTACTTTGGAGGTACATGGGTGGCTTGGGGCAGCGGCCGGGTGCCGGTGGGAATTAACACATCGGACAGCAACTTTAATACGGTGGAGAAAACCGGAGGCGCCTCTACGGTGGCATTGACTACAGCGCAGATGCCAAGCCACTCCCATGCCAAAGGTTCACTGGCTACAGCAAGTGCAGGAGCGCATACGCATAACATACAGAACCAGAAAGCCGCGTGGGGTACGAACAGCGGGAACCGGGTCCTTATCGATGCTACGTCCGGATACACCGCAGTGACCAATAAAACCACAACCTCTGGCGGGGCGCATACGCACACCATTTCCGGCTCCACTGCGGCTGCAGGTTCCGGCAGCGCCCATAATAACCTGCAGCCCTATATCGTCTGCTATATGTGGAAGCGGACAGCATAACTTTATATTTTCTGGGAATCAGCGACTACTCTTCGGAGCAGCCGCTTTTTTCATATCAACATTTCAAAGGAGGAACGCACCATGAAAGAATTCTGGAACACCATCCAACTCATCTTTTCCGCTGTGGGCGGCTGGCTGGGATATTTTCTTGGAGGCTGTGACGGTTTGCTTTATGCCCTCATTGCCTTCGTGGTGATCGACTACATCACAGGTGTGATGTGCGCCATCATCAATAAACAGTTATCCAGCGAAGTCGGCTTTAAGGGAATCTTCCGCAAGGTACTGATCTTCCTGCTGGTCGGGATTGCGAACATCATCGATGTGCAGGTGATCGGAACCGGGGCGGTCTTACGGACAGCGGTGATCTTTTTCTACATCTCCAATGAAGGCGTGAGCCTGCTGGAGAATGCGGGACATCTGGGACTCCCTATCCCGGAAAAGATCAAAACGGTATTAGAGCAGCTCCATGACAGAGCAGAAAACGGAAAGGAAGGTAATGAATAATGGCTTACACAAACAGTTCCCTTGTATCTTACACAAAACTTAGCCCGAACCATTCCGGGCAGAGGACGCATTCCATTGATCGGATTACTCCCCACTGTGTGGTCGGCCAGCTGACGGCGGAGAGCATCTGCGGATGCTTTACCAGCCCGTCCAGAGAGGCCAGCTGTAACTATGGCATCGGAAAGGATGGAAAGATCGCCCTTTGCGTAGAGGAGAAGAACCGCTCTTGGTGTTCTTCCAGCAGCGCCAACGACCAGAGGGCGGTCACCATTGAGTGCGCCAGCGATTTGAATCATCCCTACGCAATGACCACCGCTGTATACAATTCTCTCGTGAAACTGTGTACGGACATCTGCAAACGGAATGGGAAGAAGAAACTTCTCTGGTTGGGGGATAAGAATAAGACGCTGAATTACTCGCCGAAGTCTGATGAGATGGTGCTGACTGTCCATCGCTGGTTTGCCAATAAATCCTGTCCGGGAGACTGGCTGTATTCCCGCCTTGGGGATCTGGCCTCCAAGGTAACGGCAGCACTGGGAGGCTCGTCTTCCGGAACGGCAGGCTCGGTCTTATACCGTGTCCGTAAAAGCTGGTCGGATGCCAAGAGCCAGAAGGGTGCCTTCAACAATCTGGATAACGCCAAGAGATGCGCTGACTCCAATGCGGGATATTCCGTGTATGATGAAAGCGGTAAGGTGGTGTATACCGGAAAGCAGACCGGCTCTGGAAGTTCAACTGGTTCCTTCCTGGTACAGGTAACAGCAACCGACCTGAATATCCGCAAAGGTCCTGGTACGAATTACGCCAAGACCGGGAAGTATACGGGGAAAGGCGTATTCACCATTACGGAGATGAAATCCGGCACTGGTTCCACTACAGGCTGGGGTAAACTCAAGAGCGGCGCTGGTTGGATTTCCCTGGATTACTGTAAGCGTCTTTAAGTAAAAAGAGGAAGAGTAGGATTGCCCGTGGGCTGTGCGATAGATGCATAGCCTACGGGCCTATTTTTTTTTGCCCGTGATACCCCCTCAAAGCAGCACTCAAATCTCCGTATGTTGAGGAGGTGTCAGTGTGAAAAAAGAGGACATGATTGCCATCGGCAATATGAGATTACAAGGCAAAAGCGCGGGAGCGATAGCCGTTGCGCTGGGTCTGTCCGTCAATACTGTGAAGTCTTATCTGCGCAGGCATCCGGATATGGGATGCACCCATTTCTGCCCGCAGTGCGGGAAACCGGTGATGCAGGTCGAGGGACGCAAGGAAAAGAAGTTTTGCTCTGACCAGTGCCGCAGCCGCTGGTGGAACAGCCATCCATCAGAAATCAATAAAAAGGCTTATTATAGGCTGGTATGCCATCAATGCGGAAAGGAGTTTGAGGTTTATGGGAACAGCAGAAGGAAATATTGCTGCCGGGAATGCTACTGGAAACACCGGAAAGAAACTGGAAGCCGCGTATGAGCCGGAGAACCTGATGGCCTACCGGGTTTCCCTTTCCTTGATTGACAGGCTCTTTTCCGAAGGGGTACTTACCGCCGCTGACCGCCGGAAATCCTACACAATTATCGCCAAAAGGCACGGCTTATCTTTGGACAGCATTTTCACAGAAAAGACTTGATATTATAGCCGTCCAGAGTGATGAATAGCATACGCCAAAATGGCGGAATTTGATACAAGGAGGGACAAGCATGGCGGGAAGAATTACCCAGGTCACATTTGGCTCCCCGCAGTTGCCGAGAGATAAAAATGTGGCGGCGTACTGCAGGGTGTCCTCTGGCAAGGATGCCATGCGTCATTCCCTGGCGGCACAGGTGAGCTATTACAGTGAACTGATCCAGAACCACGCCGGATGGGAATACGCCGGCGTCTATGCGGATGAAGCTGTGACCGGGACCAAGGATTCCAGGAAGAATTTTAAAAGGCTGCTTTCAGAGTGCAGGGCGGGAAAGATTGATATGGTCATCACAAAATCCATCTCACGCTTTGCCAGGAATACGGTCACGCTCCTGGAAACCGTGCGGGAATTGAAAACGCTGGGTGTGGACGTTTACTTTGAAGAACAGAACATCCATTCCTTAAGCGCAGATGGGGAATTGATGCTGACGATCCTGGCATCCTATGCACAGGAAGAAAGCCGCTCAGCCAGCGAGAACCAGAAATGGCGCATCAAGAAGAATTTCGAGGAGGGCAAACCGTGGAGCAGCACCCTGCTCGGCTACCGCAATGTGAACGGACGGTATGAGATTGTGCCGGAGGAAGCGGAAACCGTACGGATGATTTTTGCATGGTATCTGGAGGGGGCAGGCGCAACGGCCATACGGAACCGTCTGAATGCAATGGGCATCAAAACACGGCTCGGAAACTCGTGGAGCAGGAGCCCCATTTTAAAGCTGCTGCGTAATTATGCGTATACCGGGAATCTGATCCTGCAGACGACCTACCGGGAAGACTTCATCACAAAAAGGAGCGTCAAGAACAAAGGGGAAAAACCGATGTACCATGCGCAGGGTACCCACGAGGCTATCATTGACATGGATACCTTTAACCGGGTGCAGGAGGAGATCCAGCGCAGAGCAGAGCATTTCGCAAGCCCGGATGGAAACAAATCCACTGCGAGATACCCGTTTACCAGCATGGTAAAATGCAGCCGGTGCGGGAAAAGTTATGTGCGCTCAGGGGCCCCGAAATACCGGACCTGGACCTGCCACACCCGGAGGAAAGACGGATTGAATTGCTGTGGCGCGGAGATTATCCCGGAGGAAGAACTTTTCAGGCTGACGGCGGAGGTCATTGGTGGTGAAGTTACGGAGGATGCTGTCAGGGACAAGATAACGGTTATCAGAGCGGAAAAAGACCGCACTTTGGTATTCTGCTTGAAGGACGGAAAAGAAACCGTTAAACGGTGGAGGGAGCATGAAATCAAGTATATCTGTACAGAAGAACAGAAACGGCAGATCAGCCTGAAAAACTCTGGCCGGAAACGTACAGATGAGCAGAAACGTCAGCAGAGTGAGCGCATGAAAGAATACTGGAGGACCCATGAATTTCCGGAGGAACGGCGCAGGCTCATAAGCGAAAAAAAGAAAGCCTACTGGAGTGACGGTGAGGCCTCTGCGGAACACCGGGAGATGCTGCGTCAGCGGATGAAGGAAGTCAGGACCATGAGAAAAAACGGCAGGAAGGAGGAGAACGATGGCTAATGTGACAGTCATTCCTGCAACAAGGAATATCCATACCGGAATCCGGAAGGATGCGGTAACGAAGCGGAAAACGGCGGGTTATGCCCGTGTCAGCACAGACAGCGAGGAGCAGTTGACCAGCTACGAAGCACAGGTCGATTATTACACGAGCTACATCCAATCCCGGCCGGAATGGGAATTTGTCAAAGTATATACAGATGAAGGGATTAGCGCAACCGACACCCGTCACAGGGACGGTTTTAATGAAATGATAAAGGATGCCCTGGATGGGAAGATAGACCTGATCGTGACAAAATCGGTATCCCGGTTCGCAAGGAATACGGTAGACAGCCTCTCTACGGTTCGGAAGCTGAAGGAAAGAGGCGTGGAGGTTTATTTCCAGAAAGAGAATATTTTTACATTTGACTCCAAAGGCGAGCTGCTGATTACCATCATGAGCAGCCTTGCGCAGGAAGAATCCCGCTCCATCTCGGAGAATGTTACCTGGGGAAAGAGAAAGCGTTTTGCAGACGGCAAAGTCAGCCTTGCGTACAGCACCTTCCTCGGATACAAGAAAGGCGAGGATGGGCAGATGGAGATTGTGCCGGAAGAGGCGGAAACCGTAAGGCTGATTTACCGGATGTTCATGCAGGGGAAAACACCCTATGCCATCGCAAAATATCTGACGGAGCAGGAAATCCCCACGCCGACCGGAAAAAGCGGGTGGCGGCACAGGACGGTGGAAAATATCCTGACCAATGAAAAGTACAAGGGCGATGCCCGCCTGCAAAAGTGTTACACGGTGGATTTCCTTTCTAAGAAACGGAAGGCGAATGAAGGGGAAGTTCCGCAGTATTATGTGGAGGGCAGCCATGACGCCATCATTTCCCCTTCCGAGTGGCAGTTGGTACAATTGGAGATGGAACGCCGGAGGGCAGCCGGCCGGAGCAATTGCTGCAGCCCGTTTTCCGCTAAGCTGAAATGCGGGGACTGCGGAGCATACTTCGGCTCCAAGGTTTGGCATTCCAACAGCAAATATAAGCGTACAGTCTGGCAGTGCAATGCCAAGTTCAAGGGAGAACATAAATGCACAACGCCCCATTTGTACGAGCAGAGGATACAGGAATTGTTTCTGGAAGCGTTGAGCAGCCTGATGGAGAATAGGGACAGCCTGATTGATGACTGCCGGGCGGTCATGCACGTTTTAGGTGACTGCAAGGCAATCGACCGGGAGATGGACGAGGTCAGAAATGAGATGGAGGTGACCACGGGGCTGATCCAGAAACTGATAGACGAAAACGCCACGAGGAAAATGGACCAGAATGATTACCGGAAACGGTATGACGGATACGTCAGCCGGTATGCCGCATTGGAAAGCAGGATGGACAGCCTGGAGAAAGAACGGAAAGAGCGGGAATTCAAATATGATATTTTCAGCGGATTTCTGTTCGAGCTTGGAGAAATCCATGAACTGCCGCTTGCCTTTGATGACCGGCTGTTCTACCAGTTAGTCGATTACGCTACGGTCTATTCAGACGGCAGGGTGGTCTTTACTTTCAGGAACGGGACAGAAATCACAACGGAGATGTAAAAATAAGCCCGGAACCAGGTTTTGAGCGTTGGGTTCCGGGCCTTTCTCTGTGGTAGATTCTCAGGCAGATTTGATATAAAATGAAAACGATAGCAAATCGAAAAACGGTAGCCTTTCTCTAATAGGAAAGAAAGCGGCCGTTAAGTCTGAAATTGCAAGTCAAAAAACGATACCCAATACCATGTGGGTGCGCGGGGAAGAATGGAAAAGCGCATATCTTGTAGTGGTTTTGCAAATTGAGAAACGATAGCCACAAGATGTTGATTGTATCAATTTGGACACGCAATATGGTGGTATGTAGCTCCGACAATTGTCAATACATTTTTGGAAGCCTATGATTTCA
>OLOO01000325.1_pt1 | contig 48997 bp, 60 predicted proteins | sample 1672621 | NCBI WGS metagenome assembly OLOO01 (sample SAMEA3136706, study PRJEB25190) | human gut metagenome | biome: human gut; feature: human-associated habitat; material: faeces | place: Austria | collected 2013 | reverse complement strand
CAATATTAATTTGGTTAAAATGAACAACTTAAAATGTTTTTCAAACACGCTCTAGAACTTGAATCTGATTTTATATATAACGAAAAGGTATACTCTTCACCGGTCGTCATAATTTTTTTTAAGACAAACGGAATAGTTGTATCTTCTATTGTAAACTTTGCACATGTTACTTCTTTTCCGTTAAAATCAACCTGTACTCTTTCTAATTTGTTTGCCATTTATTACCCTCACATTCCGTTATCCCAGTTAATACAAGCAACAAGTCCGTAGACTAATGCAGCCGCAGAGCTCCACGAACTTCCACTTCCTTTTGCATATACTTTAATCACATCACCAGATTTGCAATCTACATCAAAACTAGGAAGTGAAAGAGCAGAAGAAGTATTAATAGACGCATTTCCAACAGAAGAACCATTTTTGTAAAGATACACAGTAGGATAAGAACTACCACTATAACTACTACCTGATGATGAAGCTAGTATCTTAAAGCGATAAGTTCCTGTTTTTTTGATTGTAAGAGAAACGCCCGTATCTGTTTCGTTTGAAGAATTTGTTACTTTTGACGTTGTCCATGAAGCCATAACAGGTGTATCCCCTGCTGTTATAGTAGATGGAAGTCCAGAACCAGTAGTAGAACCACCAGAACTAGACCCTGTATATGTTCCCATTACTCCAAAAATAGAAATACCAGACTTAATATTTCCTGCAACTAAATTTGCATCACCTTTTATTTTTTGCGTTCCAGTTAAATATTGACTACCTGCAATATACTGATCTGTTGTACTAGGTGTGATATCCTGTCCGGATAATTCAGGCATATTACCGATTATTTTTCCTTCTTTGCCGTATGCAATTTTCCCTTTTTTTACATCTCGATGCTCTATTGTTGCATCGCTTGTATCATATCCAGATGTACTGCTAGATTCACATGTACCGCTTACTCCAAGAATCGTTACTCCTTTTTTAATATTCCCCGCAATAATTTTATTTTGCTCGGTCGTTGAAATTTGAACCGTTCCTGAACCACTATGTTTACCAGAAGGTATTGTATAAACTTCACTTTTACTACTAATGGTTTTATTTACCGTTCCTACATTTGTCATTGTTCCAGAAACTAATATTCCATTTGAATTGACTATTTTCTTTCCACTAAGAACATCTTCTGCTGTTGCGGTAACGGAACTAACATCTTTATACCCACTTATTACTTTTTCAACAGCACTATCAATTTCTTGACCTGTATGTGTTAATGTATAACTTGCCATTTAATTCATCACCTCCGCCACCATATCGTCAATCTGTTTTCCAGTATATATAGATGTATAAGCAGCTTTTATCTTTATTGTATTGCCATCAGAATCAACTAGGCTTTGACCATTAGCATCTACTAAATCTGAAATAGTTACTTGTCCTTCAAATACATAATCTTCAAAATCGAGTGTATTACTATTACGGATAAGGTTTCTAGCTCCGATTTGCGAGCTTATGTCATCCTTTGTCGCTACGACTTTAGATGCTACTGTGAAATGTGTTGCATCAATGCTTAGTTCGCCAGTTACAGTATTAAAATCAAACAAAGCATTTTTTCCAGTAAGTTTAAAACTACCATCTGGAAGGAGTTGCATTGGCGTTACATTTTTACCTGTAAGAGAGCCATCTCCAGCTCCTATCCCAGTTGTAGAAACATAAATTCCGCTGACTGGGTCTTCCATAGTTTTTTTCCCGCTGTATATAGCGTTTCCACTGATATCGAAATTGGCAATTTTTGCTTTAAATGCCGACAGATCAACAACATCAATAGAGGCCGCTTGAATCTTCTGACTATTTACTTCAGCCTCAGATACTCCATTGGCTACATTTATAGCTTTTACGATAGAATCCTGTCCATCCGGCCCGGTGATAATTAGTCTGTCTGTTCTGATTGTGCCAGCTGTAATTGTGTCTGCATCAATCGATTTAATCTTAGCAGACTCAATCGTTGCATCCGCTATCTTAGCGTTTGTAATGGACCCGTTTTGAATTGTTCCTTCCCCAATGGAACCGTTTTTAATGACTCCATTCTCAATCCATGCATTATTAACATTTGCCAAGTCTATATCAGCTTTATTCGCCTTTAGATTCTTGATATCTGCATTGTTTGCCTCTAAATCTTTTGTTTTTATCCAGTCAGTTTCTACACCTTTAATGCCAGTAACAACACCATTTGTAATCTCAAAGGATGAGTTTACTATCTTTACTGTGCTATCTGATGCTTCCAATTTATTGTTGATGAGAGTAATATCGTTTCCTTGGCTATTAACTTTGTTATTTATTTCGGTGATAGTATTGCCTTGTTGTTTTATTGTGTTGTCCAGCTGAACAATTGTATTATTTTGCTGAATTATATTATTATTTAACTGAACAATTACATTTCCTTGCTCATCAACTACAGATATGATTGCTTTGATATCGCCTCTTGCCAGATCAGCCAATTCCCTCGCTTTAATTGCAACAGAATCATCCGTAGGTGGTGCTGTAATGTTTCCTGTTAACCATGCTCTTCCGCCGCTGACTCGTATTTTTACAGAGTCACCTTCCTTACAATTAATAGCCATCTGGGCTGGTGTTTCTTCTGCTCCTCCTTCTATGTGAACATATGCTGTCTTTTCATCAACACGCAAGACTTTTGCAACTGTATCATATGGTTTGGTTCTATTCTGCTTTGTTATTGAGGCAATTTCTTTCACGAATTCATTCAATACTTTCCACCTCCTCTTCTGTTTTACATCCATGCGAAAGTGACAAAGTTTGTGACGTGATTCTAAATTTTCCAGTGAGATTATGCTGAGGATAATTTAGATCTACAACATCACCTAAAAAAATATTTTCGAAAAATCGGCGGCTGTAGTGTATTGTTCTTGCAGGCTTTTGTAATTCTTTCAACTTCCGAATAGCATACGAAGCTATACTTTCTCCGCCAGCTAATTCAACGCTTGTTTCTGATTTCCACACTTCTCTTCCACGATTTACTGTCGATAAGAAACTGTTAGGACTATCATCCCTTGCAATCGCTGCACCATAATCATCATTTATTGCCATGAAACAGTTTGGGGTATCATACCAATCAAATGTATCAGTGATATCACATTCTATTATGTCATTATCATTAATACCGGCTGTGAGATTGCTATTTTCATCATTTGCGCAGATAACAATGCTACCATCTCCGCTGATTCTAATTCTCCACCCTATGGCATCAAGTACATGCAGTGCCATGCTTAGCCTTGTTTCTCCATCTTCTGCGACTATACTTTCCGTTGTGATTGTTGATGTTCCCTCTATGTATACCGGAGCAGGTATGCAATCAAACAGATTTTTGATTTGCTTTGCTCCGCTCCCAGCAGGGACATAATAGCCACGAGGTAAAATCATATCGTTTGCCGGTTTGAGAACCGAATAACATTCTATGTTATAAGTAGCCCGTATCCCATTAAGCTTTCTTTCAGGAAATGCAGTTAATCCAGTAAACAGAGGGGCTCTTACACTTGTCCCGCCTTGCTGAGCTTGTAAATAAATACGAACCCAGCACTCTTTATCTGTTATTTGTTCGGTCATTGTTATGGAGGCAGACTCTCTTAAATCTGAAGAGCTATCACGGTCTATATTTCCTTCTGTAAATTCAAATTCCTGCTGGTCTGTCCACGTCTTGGGATCAACTGTCGTCAAAATATATCTTGCTGAAAATCCTCTACTCCAATCCATTATGTCACCTCATTAGGATGTTCTGCATTCCATTGTTCTTGCGTAATCGCATCCTGTTCTTGTGTTTCAATTCTTGATACCGTCAATGAAAAATTGATAATTTGCGGAGTGTTTCCATCCACTGCCTCTGCCACTTGGATATCGCAGGCGAAAGAAGATCCTTCCGGTGTTCTTATGTGACAGACCCCTGGATAATCAGCCAGACGGCGCATTTTTTCTATCAGTTCTGTTTCGTCCAGGGATACACTATTGGCACTCAGTTTTAAGTCTCTTTCAACTGCTTGATTCCAGTCACCTTGCACAGAACCGCCGAGATAAGTCGTCCTCTCAAAATCTTTTTTCCATGAATTGTCCAAGGTCATATCATATTGAAGTTCTATCATCTCTTCATCAAAATTAATGATTGTCTTTCCCTCTGAAAAATCAAAAAAATAATAACTCCAAGCAAAAGAATTTTCTGCTGTAATATAATCTCCATTCGCCGTCTTGCCTACTACTAGGATTCCTCCATTATCATTCAGAGCAGGGTATGGATCTATATAGTCTTGGGCATAAATGCCATCTGATAAGATTAACTCCGGTCTGTCCACACTTAGTCGATACAGATCAAAACTATCACCTTCTGCGTAATCGATTGGTTTCGCAACATTAATAATTGCAATTTTATTTTTTTTATCGGCTGACACTATAGCTTGCGGAACTTCCGGTTGATGTTTCCATCGTACGACAAACGGTATCTTCTTTGTTGCCACATGATCGTAAATATCTGTGAACACAATCTGTATGCTATATCTGGCACCATCATCCATCTGTCCGATTAGGTCATTTAGTCCAACAGTATAGTCATCCGTTTCGTCACCGGTAAAGCTGGCAATGATTTCATTACAAAAATGTTGTTCTTTTAATCCATTTGGGCGGAGAATATAATAATCCTCATCTCTGACAATCGTCACTTTTGCTGTGCCGGCAGAATCCCCGAAGGAAGGGGCTATTGTTAATGGTAGCTGCTCTAAATAATTTGTTGTGCCTTCCGATAATTCCGGTATTGTCTGGTCAGTTGTTTCTGTGGCAATATCATTGGAATTATATGTCGTTTTCTCTGAAATAAGATTTGTTGTAACGCTGTCTATCGCAGGTTTTGCAACAATTTCAACAGCCACAGAATCTGACCACGCTCCCTCTTTTCCTCCTTGCGCCGTAACCATCGCTTTTAAATAATGAATCTCTCCCACGTTCCACAGTTTGTCTAAAAGACCATTTGCAGCATAGATTTTATTAATATTTTCAATCGTTTCTGATAATGTTTCCATACCGGAAGACATCATCAGAACAACAACATTTCCCTCTTTTCCTTTAACCGGCTCGTCATTAATTGCTTCTGCTATCTTTATGCTCGCTTTGCTGTTTCCCGTGTAGCCAACACTGCAGATAACTGTATCGTCAACACTAAGATAATTTTCCGTAGTTGCAAGTGTTGGTGTTGTTGGTGTCTCGCTTAATGACACTGCAACCGTATCAGACCATGGTGACATCACCTCTTCTTCTCCAGATGTATCTCTCAATCTCACACGGAAATAATATGTTTTTGCCGATTTCAAAGACCCAATGTGCCATGTGGTCTCTCTATCGTCCACGTCATAAGTAGTTGGGGCATCCGTACTGATCCATGCATCCTCATGATCTGCCCATGATATGGTAGCCGCATCCGCATTTTTCCATGACCAATCCCACGTTAGTTCTACGGTATCGGATGCTACTGCCATTGCATTTATATTTTTCGGAGGAACTGCAATTTTTCTTGTCTCTGAATAGATCCATCCGGATTGCATGAGCGGATTCAATTTGTAAACAGTACCATACACTCCATTTTGAGGTGTAGAAGTTCCAGTAAAGTTTTTGAGAGCAATCTGGTATTCATTCCCTCCAGAAACATCTGGGCATGTAACTGTGATTGTCCCTTCTTTATCCGTGATTGCAATAATGCCTTTTTCTTCGTTGCCTATTTTCATCCAGATTGCTGTTTTAGCGTCAGAAACTTCCGTCTTTCGCTCAATACTATTGATGGTCAGTGTTGTTCCTGTTGCTGATACCGTATCAAATGACGGGGATTTTAAGGCCCCTCGTGCCGCTACTCGTGGTTCAGAATATGCATATTTTTTATCGTGTGTGCTTTGCACCCTTGTCCACATGATCTGGTCTTCCGCTATACCATCGTCCGTATTAAAATCTGCCGACACCGTATAGTCATGATACGCAACAGTTACCCCTGTACTCCACGAGGTGCCGGTATACCTCTCTCCGCTTTCCGGCTTATCTATAGCATACTGCAATTCCATAGAATCTACAGGCCTGTCCTTTGGTCTATTCTGTGTCCAATCCGCCCATACATAGCGACTAGATGAACCAATCGCTTTGCTTCCTGTCTTCTGAATAACTGGACGTTCAGGTATGCTGTAATAATGATATGCATATTTCCAATCTGAATCACCGGCAACACCTTTTGCTTTCACTCTCACAATTCGACAATATGTGTTGCTTTGTGTCGGTGAACCATCTTCTGCGATTGACCATGAACCGGATGCCGCAGTATACGAAGCATCGCTAAATGTAGCTTTTGATATTTCGCCCTTATAATTCTTCATAATAGCTGTCTGTACCTGAGTCTTGGCGAAATGCCTTGCGTCATTTGCCTCGTATGAAGTACTCCAGGAAAATGTACCTTTATTTGCGCCGGTATCATCAAGGGAGTAAGAAACAGAAGGGGCATTTGGTGCATAAATGGCAAACGTCTTCGCGGAAGATGTAGCCGTGTAGGTGTATTTTTTATCATCTGAAGATTTTCCTTTGACCTTGAATTCAATACCACTTAATCTCTTAGATGTGGCAGGATAATATTTAGTCTTATCAAGAGATACCGTTTTTTTCGTTGTCTTATGTCCTACGCTTATCTCTTTCCACTTTTCCCATGTCCACTTAGTGGCTCCCTTCTTCTTTGTACGCAAGCGATACCGGAGCCACTGACCTGCTCCGTATCCTTTTGATGGTATTTTCCATTCAATCGTAAACTTTAAACCGTCTCTTGATATAGTCAGACCACTGGGAGCAGCAGACTTTTTCTTTTTCTTTGCCATTATGCCATTTTCACCTGCCTTCTAAGCTCACTCGCCATTCTTCTTCCCCATTCTTCCGGATTATCTGCACCGTTTACGGTTACGTTAATAGTTACATCGTTTTTCGTTCCCTGTGTCGCCTCTTTGATGTCACTCATTAATCTGCTACGACCGTACAACATCTCGTCTCCTGCTTCTCCTGCTCCAAACAGGGTAGCATCAGAAAATACATATGGACTTTCCATAGCCTTTTTATACCAGCTCACATTAAAATGCGGCAAACTTCCTTTGCCTCCGATACCGAACGGAGCCTTGCCGCCTGACACACTGACATGCGGCACTTTCAAATGCGGCAGTGACCATGAAAACTTAAACGCTCCTTTGAATTTAGATACAATGCCTTTGATAATATTCCAAGCCTTCGACAAGATGCTTTTTACTGTGGATGGAATCTTTGAAATCCCATTTTTAAGTGCTGTGGCTGCAGCCTTGCCACCACCTGATAAAGTGCTCTTAAATCTGCTCATGGCAGTTCTCGCCTCACTTACTACCGTATTTTTAAAAAACACGATGGCGTTCTTTGCGGTACTGACCATCTTAGAGAAAATGGTCTTGACGCTTGTTACGATACCATTCATACCTCCTTTGAAAGCATTTGCTGTTCCCTTGGCACCACTCACCAGCAAATTCTTGAATTTTTCCATTGCTGTTTTTGCGCCATTAGATAGGATATCTTTGAGTTTCCCTACCGCAGATTTTGTAAATCCAGAAATCTTTTCTGGAAGTGCTTTCACACCATTTGCAATACCTGTTACAATCGACTTTCCAAGATTTATCCAGTTAAAAGCCGTAAGCACAGAAACAATGGCTGTGATAATCTTTGGCAGGTTCGCCACGATTGTTGGGATTGCCTTGATAATTCCTTCTGCTAATTTTCCAAGGAGCACAGCACCTGTGATAAGTAGTTTAGGTGCATTATCATTGATAATTCCAGCCATGTTCTCAACGATGGTCGGCACATTTTCCACCAGCGTTGGAATAGAATCAATCAGACCGTCCGCGATATTGGTAATCAAGTCAAGACCACAGTCAATCAAATTTCCTGCATTTTCCCGTATAGTTTCGGATAGATCCGAGAGCATAGGCAATGCCTTGTCCAACAATTCCGGGATTGCTGTTTCCATGCCTTGCCCGATGTTTTCTACAAGATTCACTCCTGTATCTACTAGTCCGGTAAGTCCCTCACTGCCAAGACTGACTATATTACTAAGTTTTTCGCCGATTGTTGACGCAATCGTTCCCCAGTCCGCATTTCCAAGGGAACCACTTATCATATTTACTAAGTCAAGACCCATGGAGCCGAAATCGGCTAAAGACCCTCCAATGTCGCCAAGGGTAGAGAATGCCGAGGATAAGGCGCTACTAAAATTGAAAGATGCTATCCGCTTCTTTACCGTAGTATCCAGACTATCCATCGCACCATCAACAACGCTCCCCCAATCAGTACTTGTAATCAAATTCCCGATACCTGTCACAATATTGGCGAGCAGAGGGGCAAGGTTTGCTCCGAACGTAACAACACTGTTTATGAGATTTTTCAACGGCTGTGTCATATCTCCGCCAAGGGACAACTGCCCTAAAAAGTCAGTCCATGACGACTTCATCATGCTTACTGAACCAGTCAGGGTGGTGGCCGCCTCTTTAGAGGTCGTACCCATGACGCCCATTTTGGATTGCACAACATGAATCGCTTTTACGATATTGTCATAAGACAGACTCGTGCCATCAACACTGATTCCTAACTTATCCTGCACGTCTGTCATTTTAGATGCATCTGCAATAAGACGCTGCATTTCTGTTTTTGTGCCACCATAGCCAAGTTTTAAATTATCAAGCATCGTATAGTTCTGCTTTGCAAATCCTTGATAGGCATTCGTTATGTTGGTCATATCCGTCCCCATCTTATTTGCATTATCTGACATGTCCCACATCGCTACATCGGCAAGCTTTGCCGCCTGCGCTGTATCTCTGCCAACTGAAGACACCAATGAGGCTGCAAAGCTCGTTGTCTGCTCCATATACTCATTTGCTGACATGCCGACTGTTTTCCAGGCATTTGCCGCATTCTTCTTTACTGTTTTTGCCGCATTGCCAAAAAGCGTCTCTACACCGCCAAGAGATTGTTGGAGCTTGCCGCCCTCGTTAATAGATGAAGCTAAAGCCGTACCGATACCTGCAGCCGCTAAAATTTTTGTCGCTGTTGCCGCCATCCCTGACCCGAGTTTACCACCAAGGCTCTTTCCGCTAGAACTTACGGCGGGTCCTCCGCTGCGGTTAATAGCCGCTGCCATCCCATTCATAGATGGAAGAATCTGTACGTAAGCTTGTCCGATTGTTGTTCCACTCACGCCCTCACCCCCTTTCGTTGTTTTTATTCCAGTTGTCTACAAATTCCTGTGGTGTAGAAAATCCTACAGGTTCATTATCTTTTTCCCTCATGTGTTCCAGAAATAAATACGGCTTATCCGCTTCTTTTTCATCAAGAAAACCGTACCGGAACAATTTCAGTTCATCCGCGATATGCGCCACAACTAAAGAGATCGGCGGGTATGTGATTCCTATAATTTTCTGCATGATACGTGATTCCTCTCCAAGACCGGCAGCAAGAGTAGCGATCACCTCTACCGGATAGGAGTCAAGTCCGATAACATGGTACACTTCCGCAAGATCACAGAAGAGCTCCTCTTCTCCCGCCGCAATCATCAAGGAGAGGTTAATCAGTTTTTTGTTCCTGGGTCTTTGCCTGCTTCTTCAAGCATTTCAGCGATACCTTCCCCGAAAAGCTCGTCTGCATACTTTTCCTCTGTGGCATTTTCGTCACAATGATCCGCAAAGGCTTCTGCCTGTTCCGAACCAAGTATGATATCGGCAAGATTGAGCACGGCGCGGTTAGACTCATTTTTCTCCAGTTCTGCTAACAGCCGCACAGACTTCATGCTATGCAGTTTTTTGGGGTCTACCTCGTAAGCAAATCCACTCTTTGTTTTTCCTTTTAACATGTATACCCTCCCTATTTATGCCGTGAGCAGATACTCTAAGTGCGTTACTGATTTCCCGGCACTCTCAACATAAGTCGAGATACCTGTGACTGTTACGCCATATCCCACAGGTTCATCGTCTTTGTAAGTAATTGTTTCCATGTCAGATATTTTCCCGTTCGGGATAACAATCCGCTTGTTCGCAGTTCCCATGGAAGTATCGATAACATAGACCCCTGCTGGTATTTCCTCTGTAGTTACCTTGATTGTCAGTCCCGTAGCCAAATCCCCTGTAACATTGTCTGCCCCGTAAATTGCCTTCAGCACCGCAACATTTAACGATTCCAACAGTTTATAAGACCACGTATCTGTTTTGCTAGTCTGTGTGGATAAGACTACATCTCCACCCCACGCTTTTACATCCGTATTCTCTGTTGCATTCTCATTGCTCACGCCATCCTCAGAAATATATCCCAGGCATTCAAATGCCTTGTCTAATGCATCTTTTGTATTTGTCGGCAAGGCAGTCCCCAATGGGGCGAAGTAGATCGCACCCTTAATATTTGGTTTTCCTGCCTGTACATTTGTAGCTGTGTTTCCCATTCTATCCCTCCTTATTTATGCGAAATATCAAAAATACATTGATAGCGGTACTGTTTTTTTCTTGTATCTGTTGCATTGTAAGCAGAAACCAGATGTGTACCGCTGATATCTGGTCTCTCGACTATGCCTGGAAGAAAGTTCTGTACTTTTTCATCCAAGGCAGCCGCGCCATACAATGTTGCGGCATAACTCTGGAAAGCAATAGAGTCCGTGATAATGTAATCAGCACTTTGTCTGCCCACTCTTTCAATACGGACGTAAGAATCTGGTTCATCTTCTGGAGATTCTGCCACAATAGGCACATCGATCAGATTCTTTAAATAATCAATCACTACGGCTTCGATAATCATTTCCTCACGCTCCTCCACGCTTTTTCCAGGATATTCCCGTTCAAGTTTCTAAAATAGTCTTTGTCTGTGGCAGGTTTCACAATAACAGCTCCACGTTTCTGATATTGCCTTTCTTCTATGTCAAATCCTGGTCCTGCAATTTCCTGTATCTGTGTCGCATACTTGCGGCACTCAGATAAAACTTTGGGGGATTTTCTTAGTGCAGCATATCCGTTGAAATCGGCTTTAAATTTAAATCTACTCATACCGTTCCACCATCCATCTCTGATTCCATTTTCCCGGAATATTCGCATCGATTCCTTCTTTTGGCAATCCGAATACCCTCCACGACTCTCCAAAAAAGTCAACGCGGCAGTCTTTCCATGTATGATTATCACCTTTGGGAATCGCAATCTCATACACTGCCTTCTTCCCTGTGAGGTTCAACACATCCAGCACTTCGGTAGTTGCTGACGGAGCTACTAATACATTTTCTACATCAACCGGTATTTCTTTATACACAGAATGCCCGAACGGATCTGTTCCTGTTTCCTTTTTTTCATACAACGTTACCGTGATTCCTTTGATCATGATTCTCCCTCCTGTACTAAGTCGGAATATGGATTTGTGCATCCAATCCGATTTCCAACACCAAGGAGTTTTTTATCCAATTTTGTCAGATACAGCTCGCCGCTACCATTTGCATTCGTCCAAGTCTGAGAGTACACCATCGCTGATGTAGTTGCCTGTGTTGCTCCAATTGGAATCCCTTCGTCACGGCTTCCCAATATACGGATTACCATGTTGCACGATACTAATTTCTTAGCATTTTCCGAAGCCTTGTCATTGTAGGCATCAATAATGACTGCCGCATCATCTAATAGAGCTTTCACATAGTCCGAATCCGTTTCTTTTACTCCGTTTCTCCTTTGGATATCCTCATATGTCGCATAAGCCATTCAATCACCTACTTTTTTGCTGTTGAGGTTTTTCGTCCTGTTGCAGCCGTCTTTTTTACCGGTTTCTTTACCGGTTCTTCTTTTGCTTCCGGTTCCTCTTCAACTAGTTGGAACATAGTGGAGTCTAACGCAACGTCAGACTCTACTACAATTTCTGTTTGTTTGTATAAATATTTCATAGTCTACCCTGCAGCTTTCATGATTTTCGTGAACGCTTTCTGGTCTAAGATTCCGATTCCATATACAATCTCTGCACGGATAGCAATCTGATTCTGTCTCTGTAAATCTCCAAGTCCATCCGGATCACCGTATTCGATCAGATGCGCTCCGATTGATCTCTGTACGCCCCATCTGAATGCATCAAACTGACCAATGATACCGAGCAGATTTGTATCTGCAGTAATTTCGTTCTTCGCGGAAACTGTATCAGATACCGATGCCTGCATTCCGGAGAAATTAGTTAAATTCTGTCCGAATCCAATTTCCGGATAGATTTTTCTGCCATTTGCATCCCTCATTGTTGAAAGACCGAATGAAAGCGTTGGATCCATCGCGATTCCGCTCGGAGTATATCCGGATGAAATGATTACTCCCGCTGCCGCTTCAATAGCTTCATCGTATTTTGTACCAGTCAGCTCTACTTTCTGAGTTGTATCAATCAATCCTTCTTTCACCAAGTCCGACACTGTTCCGGTAAGTGGATTAATTTTGTGGATGCCTACAAGATCAAGTGCTCTTCCAAGTGCGATACCTGCGTTGGATGCCAAATCCTGCAGCACGCCAATCTGAACATCTTCGTCTGCCCACTGTACCTCCTGTGAAAATCTCATAGTAACCTGCAGTTTAAACGGATTGATTGTTTTTGCCCCATAGGTTGTCGGTGTTGGGGATTTCTGTCCACCTTCACCTACCAGTTCCGCTTTTGGCGGTGCTGTTAATACCCACACCTGCTGTTTGCCAAACTTCTGTGGTCTTGCTCCGGATAATTGTGCCAGAGTAGAGCCTTTCTGTGCTTTTTCAAAAATGCCTCTTGAGATTTCAGCCGGAATCTCAAAATCTGTACTAATCAATGCTGCCATATTTTACTCTCCTTTTCCAAAAATCTGATGTGCAAATTCTCGCATTGCATCGTCATGTTCATAATGTTCTGTAATATTACCTCTGTTTCTTTTTGTTCCTGGATAACTTTTTGGTTTTGCAAATTTCAGAATTGCTTCTGCCTGTTTCTTACAGGTTTCTTCATCTTCTCCTGTAAGTAGATCCATTGGAACACTTGTGTCTTTCGCCACTTTTTCTCTCACCTGTCTAACAGTGCTTTCCTTTTTGAGTGTACTAAGTTCTGCTTGAAGCGCATCCGACCTCTCTTTTTCTTTCTGAAGCTCCGTCTTACTCTGCTCTTGATACTCATCATACTTGTTTGCTTTTTCTCTCAGGTCTTCATAATCCGCGTATTTCTGCCGTTCTCTCGCAAGGCGTCCCTCTATGATTGAATCTATTTCCGCCTGAGTAAAAGTTTTTTCATCTGCCATCGTGTTTCCCTCCTAATTGAGTAATTTTTTTAGTTAAAATCCACATTTAAGGCATGTGTTGCCATAAAAATAACACGCATCTCTGCGTGTTAGAATTATTACTTTATTCTTCTGTGTGACATATGTTAGTTATTTTTCTATACACATCTTCGTAAAGTTCCTGTTTGTCTCCGTTATAGGTATATTCAGCATAGATTCCATCCCCGCTGAATGTTGTAGAAAGCAATGCTTTGTAGTTCTGTAGAGTTTTACATGACCATACAACAAATACATTGCTTAAATCTGCCGGCGGTGTCTGCGGTGTATCTGCATAACCATTCTCGTTGTACCATTCAACTAATTTCTTCTTGCATACACTCTCGAAGTGTGCCATTCCTGTGATAATCATGACTTTCTCCTTTCTTGCGCCGGCGCAATTAAATCATTAGGTCTACATCCTCCATTACTGCTCTTGCTTCGAGTACTGCCATGTAATCTGCCATAGCTTTAAGCTGCATATTGTAAGTGCTGCGCGGGCAGGTAGGTTCAAAGGCAAGTGTTCCCTCGTCCCATTTCTTAAGCATTTTTCTTAATCCGTCAAAGCGAACCTCTAACTGCTTATATTCTGCCTTAAAACGTTCCTTATAATCTTCACTTATCATACCTACCGCCGTTGCTGGAAGCTTATTCTCATCGTATTCTCTATAAGCTTCCTCAAATGCATATGCCGGAGACCAGCTTACATAATCATCGCTGTACTTGACAAGATAGCCTGCGTCCTCTGGATTTTCGTCTGCCGGAATTTGCCAACCTCTGAATTTGTTATAATCTCCTCTTGTCATTAGTCTTGCTTCAACTACTTTTGTTCCAACATACTTTTTCATGTTCTCTTACCTTCCTTTTCTTAAAAATTATAAATAACCTTACAATTATTGATATTTCCGTTTGCCAGCCGATACTCAATCACTGTAGGATATCTGTTTTCTTCTAACCATTCTCTTATTTTTGTAAATACACTTTCTTTATACTGAACTGTGATTCCATCATGTCCGTTCCGGCTATATGCCGTTCTGACAATTTCATCTGTAAACAAATCAAGCTTCTGAATAATTGCCGCTACTGCTTTGTCGTGTGGTTTTCCGCTTGATGACATGATTCCAAGTTCTTTTGCGATAGAGGTACAATCCCAGAGTTTTTTGTCTTCTGTTATTATCGGAGAATGAACAGGATAACCATTATCTGTGTAAATCCTTACAACTTCCGCTGCAATGAACTTGACATCCACGCCGGCTTTGCCTAACAGACCGCTGATATTCTTTGCCATCTGGTTGACAGAGGACAGCTTCTCTTTCTTTTTCTTGGACTTTTTTTCTGGAATACCATCTCGGATTACATTTTCCATTTCATGAAAACGATTGATGTATCTTGCAGTAAATTCTGTACCCTTAGTTCCTGTAAGTTTATGAGCGATGAATTCGCAACCTTTCTTTGTAACATTAAAGCACGGGCGACTCTGATTATTCGCATCTTTATAAGTGGATTCTGTAAAGAAATCGCCCAATCCAATTTTGGTTTCGGCTAACTGAGTAATATAATTTCTTATATCTCTAAGCAATTTGCTATGTTCTTTCCCTACCATCTCCGCTACTTCAATGCTACTGATTGTCTGTTCAATTTGTTTCATGGCGAAATTCTCCTTTCTGAATCACCAAAATAAGACGCAGCCTTTCGCTACGTCTCGTGGTTCGTTTGGGGAGGTCAGGAGCATACCCTGACAGGAGTTCTCCCCATATTTAAAAATGAGTATAAAAATACCACCAATCATTTTCTGATCAGTGGTATTAAATACGTCCTTCCTTCTTTAATTCCTTGATTTCTTCTTCAGTAAGTTTTTTAAACTTCAACGGCTCTCGCGCCCATGCTTCCTGACGTTCTATCCAAGCACGATCATCCTCTGATAGTTTTTCTTTTTCTTCTTTCACTACAGTATTACCTCCAAAACGATTTCATTCTTCTGATTAGATATTACTCTATATAACGTATCTTTGTCAAATAAAAGTTCTCGTTGTTTTTTGAATTTGCTTAAAGGTTCAATATATCCTGCTAATGAACCTTTTTTTGCGCAAATTGTAATATTATAGTTTCTTTTCAGTGCTCCCGTCTTTACTATTGATGTGCTTAGAAACTGTCCTGGAAAAACAATATCTCCCGTTTTCATTCCTTCAAACGGATTAAATTCCATTGTTCTGTAACATATAACATCATGTCTAAGCGGATTACGCTTCAATGCTCCAGACATTGCATTCGCGTACTTGCGAAGTTTAGGATCTTCTTCTGCTTCGCCACGTAACATTCTATTTAATCTTTCAAAAAATCTATTTTGCTTACCATCTACAGAATTGTAAGTATATTTTTCAAATGCGATTCGCTCAAAATCCGACAATCCATTTACCCACTGTGTAGTATCTCTTCGCATAATCTCAACAATTTCATTGCTTTTAAGTGGGTTGAAGTTCTTAATTTTTGTCATATATTTCTTTTCTGCATACAATTCCCGTTTTCTCGCATTAATAGCATCCTTATTTTCCTTATATCGTATTCTCCGCATGGCATTGATGTCTCCACCAGCGTTATTATATTCTTCCAGGTACTTATCCGGATCATATCCGGCCACTGTGCTTTTTCCATCAAACCGCACTGCATACTCACAGTCACAATGAGCATGGATATGTTCGGCATGTCCATTTCTAAGTGCTTTCTTGGACATATACTGCCATCCTCTGGATGCTAACGTAATGCAAAACGCACATGTGTCCCCATGCGGTATCCAGGCGAATTGTGCACCATCTCGCATAGCGTTTTTCAAAGTAGTATCAGCTCCGACCTGTTTTACTAGCCTCGCCACTGTTGCCGGAACATTCATCTGAGACTGTTTCATTGTTCCATGAACTGCTTTTGCTACTTCTCCATATTCCGGAAGATCTGCAATTTCCGCTGTCGGGACAACTACTCCCTGTGCCGCTGCTGTAGCTTCGTACATCTTACAAGACAGGGAGCCGATAGCCTGTCCGTAACGCTGTGACAATGCAAATGCGTAATCTAAAAGAGCTTTATCATCTTCAAAACCATGTTTCTGAACATATGCCTGCATCAGGTCTGCTGCCTTTTGACTAATCTGTGACATCTTCGTTATGTATTTCAGCCACGCTTTCTTCGTTATCTGCATTTCCAAATTCCTCCGTCAAGATGCTATCACCCTTCGCTCTCTGCTCCTGTGCTTTAATCCTGCGGATATCCGCCTGATCAAATCCAATCATCTCAAGAAACACATCTGTTTGGGCGAAGCCTTCTCTTGCTGTGGCAATCTTTAATGCCGCATCCGTTGTGGATGCTACACTGGGCATTGCTGGATTCTTGAAGTGCGGGATTATTCCTTGGTTGTTTTCCTGTAGTTTTTCCGGGATAGTTCCCAGTTCGACAGCTAGAGCTATCCTTGCTATCCGTTTCAAAGCATCTCCATTCCCCTCATTGAGTTGTTCCGCTAAAAGGACCAGTGTTTGTGACTGAGCTAAGATTGCCTCGCTGGATGTTGGGTTCGCATCATTAACTACTCCGGTATCTGTTACCGTCAGACCTGTTGCAGCAGAAAACTGCGTAGCCAGCATACGGAGCATCTGTACATGAGGCTCGATGGAGCCTTGCGAAAGCTGTCCAAATTCCGGTTTTTCTCCTGTGTCTGGATTAATCGTGGAATACAGGATGCTGCCAACATATTGTTTAAACTTCTGACTTACCAACGTATCATACTGATCATCTGAGACACCGAGCAAGTATTTCTGTGGGGATGTAGCGAATTCTAACCCAATAGTGGCATTTGCCACTGTCCGTATATAGCCTTGTATTAGATTGCGGATTGGTTTCTTGAGTCGTGACTGCCCGAAAGGTTTGTCATGTGTTGCATCCCAAACGAAAGCTACCATGAGCGGTTCCCCGAAATCGTGTGACGTTCCAACAGCAGTCCATGCGCCTCCTGTCCTGTCTAATTCCCATATATCTGTATCCGTGTAAAAGGTCACATGCTCCGGGGTCCATGCAATGTCCGATTCATCTTTCCGGGTATCTTCAAATGCAAACCCATACCGTATGCGTCCTTTTTCAGCATTCCAATGAGCCACAGCGCAATTAGGGGAATAAAAATGTATCCTTGCATCACCTTCCATACCAGAAACGGCAGCAAAAGCACATCCGTATTTCAATTCTTCCCTGACCGCCTTGTTGTACTCTGCGATTAAGTGATTCCGTTCCATGACAGGTTCCATATTTTCTGACATGATGCCATTTTCTGTGACAAAACCATCAAACATAGAACGAGATGCCAAAACATCCACTGTTTTTGCACCCCATGCGCATCCAATTTTCAATCTTTGCAAGCCGTATGGTAATGCAATGCCAAGATTGATCTCTTGTAATGTAACATCTCCTTCGTAATATCTTTGTTTTACTGCATTAGAAGTCTGATAATATGTAAATGTTTTCTGTAATTCATTCAGCCATTGCTGTTCATCCGGCGGCAAGCCTGACACTGTTCCAAAATTCAAATTTACCATTTAACCTATCCTCATTTTTCTGTTTGGATTCCTTTTTGATGTCCGGCATCCCCATAAGGCCAATGCAGCTGCCTCGATCGGTGCAGAATCATCACCACCAAAACCCCAGCCTCCGGAGATTGGGCGCCTCACTGTAGTCGTGGCGGATTCATCCAATATTTCCTGATACCGATACCAGGAAACTGTCTGTTCATTGATTTCCTGTACTAACTGACTGGCAGCAGCAACTACATCTTTCCCTGTTGGCCGAACAATAGAGCTTTTTAATTTCCATGTATCTTTAATCTTGCCAATTAAAAAGTCTACACCATTTTTTCCGTCAATCACCACACAAGAAGCCTTTTTATATCTTTCATTCAGCCAGTCCGCAAGCCATTGTATGCCGTGAGCAGTCGTTTTCATCTCAATCAAGGAAATCCTTGCCGCTCCATCTTCGGAACATACTGCACCACACAGAGCGACCATGGCACCATCTGGAGTAAATTTAATACCGTAAGCTGTCTTTCCTTCGGGCTTTTTCTGATCAGATGCACATGATGCCCATTTTGTTTTATCAATCGCCCAATCCTGTGCGTTATTAATCGGGCTCCACCAACCAAGCCGTTCTCTGGCAAATGTGTCTTCGTCCATCTGTTCCCACTCCGCTTTGATTGTACCTAATTGCATTCTCTTTCCCAGTGCGGGATTAGATGAAGCCCAACGACTCTTATCTGATGTGTCTCCAATTTCTTTCACAGAATATTCTGTCCATGCAGTTGAATCACTCTCACCACTTAATGCCCTTTCTCGGATTTTCCGGAAAACGGTCCCTGTACAATTTTCATCAGGAGGTGTTCCCAAATAAATTGTCTGTGGATTCCTTGAAGCAGAGATTGCTGGAAGGAAAGAAGCCTGCTGTTCATTGGTAAGCTCCTGCGCTTCATCAAATATTAGACAATCCCCATGCAATCCTCGCCCGCCATTTCTTGTCCTTGCTACAAATTGCACGCGTCCGCCATTCTTTAGTATGATCTGTTCTCGTCCAAGTGCGCATTTAATTTCTTTCACGTATTTCACCAATCCTCGGGATTCAAATAGTCCCTTTAACTCCATGAATGTTTCTGTTGCAGTTTTTTGCAGATGTGCCGTATAGATTGCCCACTCAGAAAACATTATCATGCCACTGGCAATTCTGCCGGAAGTAATCAGGGTTTTCCCGTTCTGACGAGGAACAGAAATACCGCATGTAGGAGCCGACCATGCATCATGCTGTGTCCTGCCCATCCAGTCATGAAGCACGTTTCCCTGCCAAGGGTCAACAGTGAGTCTCCCTGCTTTCAAAATCTTAGCCGCATCATTCCCGTCCGTATATTCACTTTCTGGTACAATTCTAACGGATGGTACTTGGCTTCCCATCAGCTTCTCGCGCTGATAAGATTTCTCCAATCTCGTCATCGGTCTCACCTACTCCCTGTATCTCTTCAATCTCTTTTATTGTTTCCCTGTACTGTTTTGCAAGTGGTGGCATCAGCTTGCTACCATCTTCATTCTTTGCACAGACATCTATCTGCGTTGCCAGTACCAGAGATAGATTTATTAGTTGTTCCAGCCGGTTCCCAGTACTGGTTACGGTGCTCATTTTTTTCTTTCTTGCCACAAAAGCACCTCCTTAAAAATTTCCTGTGTGTAAATTGGCGCTGGACGGCGGGGGTAGTCTCAAAAAGGGGTGGGGTTCCCTACCCACCCCAAAAATATAAAAATCTCATCAAATCCGTATTTTTAACGTATTTTCTCTTATTTTTGGCATAATTTAGTTATTTTTTCATTGTAGCTGCTACCAGCAACCATCTAAAATATTTATTTTTTGTTTCTTTCCTTCTTTGCACCGCTCCAATTCGCCTTGCGTTCTATTACTCTTGGCCGCATTGCAACAGTAATGAGCTGCCTGTAGATTATTCCAATCCTGGGCTGCAGCTTCCTTTGAACCGTAGCCAAACTCTCGCCATCTCGATACCGGTTTGATCTCATCAATCACGAATGACAGCGGATGATTGCTGTCGCTTGGCTCATCGTAATGTATAGGACCAAGCTTTCCCTTGCATATCCCACACGGTCCACCAATCGCCCTAAGTCTGGCACGGTGTTTTCTTCGGAGCGTGCCATTCTGTGAGCGCGGATTATTTGCCATTCCTATCCCTCCCGTACTTTTATCTATGCCCCCTCCAGGAATCGAACCTGAGACATTACTCTACCACTGAGCTAAGGGGATAGAAAAAGACCGCACATTTTGTGCGGTCTTGAATTACTATATTATCTCACTCTGTAATATCATCTCTTTTTAAAATACTATAAATTTTCCTTTTTCCCCCTTTTGACTTCAAACTTTCAAGGGATGATCTTTCTGATACATTCAATAAATTATACTTTATATCAAACACATGACACATTATTTTATAAGAAAGAATGAGTATATTTCTTAAATCTTTTTCTATCCCGTCAGCGAACTCATTTTCCGATTGAATTATATTTCCCAAAAAATCCAATTCTTTATTGCAGGTTACCTCTTTGTCATGAAGATCATTTGAATAGTTGGCATAATATGTATATAATTTTAATAAACATTCTTTTATATCTGTATCAATATTTCCATTCCTTTTTATATCTTCTTTAATGTATCTATAACTCGTTCTGCTGATATCAGCAATATTCTTTTCAAAATAAATTGAATAAATAAATTTCAAAAGTTGTTCTATTGAATATCTCATACAAGCATAGATTCCAATTTCATCATTTAGGGGAATATAAATTAATATTTTATTAACGCCATCTCTGTATCTACGATAAAATATTAATTTTTCTTCATTCAGATAAAATCTACTTGCATCCATGTTCGAAAGAATAATTCCTACCATTAAATTATTTTCACATACAAGCTGATATATTTTATCTTCATTTGGAATTTTCGAAGAATATGGAAAATATTTTTCCATAAATTTTAAATACTCACTCACTGGTTTCCCTTTCTTCCATATAATTTAAGCACTTCTTTCATATAGTTCTTCTCATTTTTCTTATTTACTGTTTCTGACTTCTGAGTTTCTGGCAAACTATCAATTTCTTCACTTATAACACTGACATATTTTAATAGTTGCTGCTTTTCTGCCTTTTCTAATACTCTTATAGTTCTTCCCAATATTGCTGTTCTGCTTTTTAGTAAATATGGTTTACATTCAATTCCTAATTTTTCCATAAATTGTTTCAAATCAACATTAAATTTAAATGCATCTTTTGAAAGCATAAAGCTAACAATCAACGAATAGCTCTCCATTCTAATCAATTCTTCGTCTTTTAAATTTTTAATATACCTTATTTTCTTTGTCCAGATTTCTCTATTCATTATATTCCCCCACTTTGCTTATGAATTCTTCACATATCTTTTTCATGTTCTCTTTTAAAGCTTCATCTTTTCTATCCAAGATAAATGTGGACAATTTGGCCGTAGCAATTTTATCTGCTTTTAAATATGAATTTTCAAAAAACGGCATATTTTGATCAGCATAAGCCTCTTTAATTTGTCTCATATTATTTTTTATGCCAGTTCTTGGTCTTTTAGTTATTTTAGTAAAAATAATTCCTAGATTGTCTAAAGGTTTCTCTCGAAAACTAGACTTATAATTATCTTTTAAATGAATGATGACCTCTTGTAAAAGATTAACTCCTAATAATGAATATGCATCTGGTGTTACTGGTACTAAATATAAATCTGTAGCCAATAAAGCTGTTATAGTATAGAATGAATATGTTGGTGGACAATCTATCAAAATATAATCATAGCTCTCTTGCAGCTGATTATCCTCTATGAAATTACGTAATTTTTGCTCGGCGACTCCGCTTGCAGTTTCTCTTTCCATAAAGATTGTTTCTAATTCACCCGGAACAATATGTAAATTATCGGAAAGCTGTAGAATTATTTCATCAAGTGATGGTTTCTCCAATCTTCCTATGCTCGGAGAAAAAATTTTTTGAATCGACTGAATATTTGATGTATCAGTAATTAGCTCTCCACTAAAAATTTTATATCGCTCGAAAAATGACTGAGTGCAATTAGATTGTGGATCTATATCTATCACGAGTATTTTCTTCTGATATACTTCTGATAAGTATAAGGCTATTTCCTTACACAACGATGTTTTACATACTCCACCTTTCATATTCAAAAAAGCCACTGTATTCCTTTTCATTGTTTCTCCTCCGTAAAACATTTTTCTTTATTTTACAATATATATCGATAAATTTCCATACTACTACGAATTTTTTATATAACAAAAAACACCCCACATTTCTGTGGAGTGCCTTCTGAAAAATGTTTTACAAAGGATAACTACTTATCCTGTCTTCTCAATTTTAAATTTTAACACACTTCATCGTAACATGTGTAACATTTGTAACAAACTTTCATTTTTCTTCAAAAAATCTTTTAAGTTCCATCTTTAACCCTCCGGAGGTACTGCCTTTCATCCGATCGGCTACTTCTTCCCATGTAAGTTTTTTCTCATATCGGAAGCGGATAATTCTCTGGATACGGATTGGTGCCTGATTAATGACTTCTAATGCCTGCAGTCTGACGCTGTTTGCTTTTTCTCTCCGCTTAGAAAGAATATCCCTTTCTTTCGTCAAGCGTTCATTGCGTTTCTCATCATATGCGAGTCCTTCGATATTAAACGACTGCTGTGCGTACGGGTGTTCATTCATGCTGCCTTTTACCTTATCGGATGCAACAATAGCCTGCTTCTTTTCCAGTTCTGCGATGTCGTCCTCCGTCTCTCTCACTAGCTCGCAGGCATCTGCATAATCATTAAGTATCTGTCTTGTGTTCAAAGGAATCACCTGCTTTCTTATTGTTATCTGTAAATCTTTCCTGTTTCTAAATCTCTTAGCTTAATCCTGCCGAACACTTCGAATCCTCTTTTGTTCGCAACCGCTCTCATCTCGCCAATTGTGTCCGGTAATCTATCCGCTGCCTTAATTGCATCGTGAGCCGTTTTGTCTTTGTAATGTTCATGATTTCGTGTATCCATCTGATTACCTCACTTGTTAAGTATGTAAAATACAAATCCTGTATAAATCAGCATCGTTATAAATGCTACTGTTTCCGTTATGCTCATTTATATTCCTCCTCATTCTCGATGATTTCCAGAACGTCCACACCAAGAACTTTAGCAAGTCTTCCGGCTGTTTCTGGCTTAATATTTTTACCTGTCATAGCATTAGTGAGCGTTCCAGCCGGAAATCCTGCCGCTACAATTTCTTTCTGTCCCATACAGGCTCTAGCTTTCGCAAGTTCTAATTTTTTTCTGTTGATTTTCATTTCATTTTTTCTCCTTTTATATGTGTTCATGTGGTCCCGGCGGACCAAACGGTTGGGACTCCTCCTCAATCAATCGATTATACCGCTCCACATATTCCATCTCGCTTATTTTGCCTTTCATGAACTTCTCTGCCAATCCCATATAGGTATCTGGTTTAATCGCATCTATACATTCTTTAAATTCGTGTACATCCATTTTCCCGGCAATGAGCATATCTTGTAGTATTCTGGATTCATGGTTCATAGGCCACTCGCTACCTTTCCTCCTCTTGTTTTATATATTCTGCGTTTGTCCATTCAGCAATTTCCAGTGGGTCAAAGTATTCTTTGCACTTCGGACATCTTGGAAGCATATTTTTTCTATACGATTCTTCCATCTCGCGAAACACTCTGCTCTTACGCATTCTTTTCAGCTCTTTATTTGCTTCTTTCGAATAAACTTTTGCTTTTTCTTCTAATCGATTGGTTTCTTGCCTTAGTTGTTCATGATATCCGGCTATCGCTAGCATTGCCTCAAATGGATCCACTACCGCTCCGCAATCTCTACACATAACAATTCGATTTTCAATGCTAAGCTCATAATGCGGAGGATTGCATGTGCATATTTTCTTCATCCCTTTATTGATTCTTAATAAATCAAAGCTGACAGTTTTTTCCTTATCCATCTTATACCTCCAACTACTTCTTCCTCTTATTCACCTGTTTCGTATGCTCCGCCACTCTCTTACAGCCAGCTTTTCATCTCTGGTAAGCCTTACCCTGCCGACATGGCTGCTGCATTCCCTCGCACCTGTCTCGTTCGATGCATTTTGTACACGGATTTATCATAATCTCTCGCCTTTCGAATTCTTCATAAAATCGCCTAATATCCAATCTCCCCATGCTGGTTTTTCTTTATTATCTTTCGGTCTGTATGGCTCCGGCAGTGGCATCCATGCAAGAACACTATCTCCATCGTCATCCCATTGACTATTTTCAAAATAATTGGTACTTGCGAACGGTTCTTTCTGTCCGGCTAATTCCCCGTCAAATGTCACTATGTATAATCCATCCCTTTCTGGTAATCTCTCTGTTATTGGTATCCATTTATTCATGCTGCACCCCTCCTTTGATCATCCCAGTTACTTCATTCCATCTGTGTATAAATTCTCTCCCTTCCTTTTCACTTCGAAAAGGGTACCACCATATCGCTTTTTCTTTACACTTCTGGAAGTTTTCCCGACTTTTGATTTCTTTTTTTATTTTCTCTATTTTTCTCTTTGTTCTAGGCTCATTCTTCTCTTCTAAGATTCTCAGAGCGTTTTTTAGATCTTCTACTGATGTCGCGGGATCTTTAATGGCCTCCCACGCCCCGCCGCCATAGCATTCTCTTAACGGTTCTGTTGTGATTATCTGGACGTTGTCTGTATGATCCCCTAATAGAATATCTGTATCATTCTTCATTCGTCTCCTCCAAATAGTTTTTTCCGAACATTTTCATAAACTCTTCTCTTGTATGATTCTGTTCAAAGGCTCTTTGTCCATCCTGGCGAAGCTCCCTCATTAATTCCGCATTGTTGTGTACCGCTTCCTTACCACTGATATGGTGCTCTAAGCAGAGATAGACTTTTAATCCTGCTGCTTCCGACTTATTTCTGTTCGAACCGCCAAATATATGGTGTTCATGCACCGCTCGTCTCCACTCTTGCATTGGTTTTAATTTCATGCAGAGGTAACAAGGTTCTCCCTTTTGTTGTAATATACTCGATTTATGTTTCTTTCGTTTTTTCAATCAGGATTCCTCCTCAAATCTACCATTCCTAATTGTTTTAATACTCCCTCTTTATCTTCATCCATTCGGTGAAGCATTACTCTGAATTTGCCAACATTATTTTCCCATACAACAGACCATTCGTTATAAGTAGGACTTGCTGGTGCTGTTTCTCCTTTTTCTATTTCGCAATAACTACTGTCTACCGCTTTTACGCAGGTATCATCTACTAATTTGGTTTCACCAGACGCATCCTGCAATACTCGTAATATTCTGCTTGCACTTGAAATATTTAACCAATTTGTCACTTCTGTTGGGCGCATATCCATATATCTTTTTATTTCAAGTGGCAATCCAGTCTCTAACTGATTACCTGATTCTAAAACTTGATACCGCTGTCCATCTTCTGGAAGTATTCCCGAAAGTGCTACAATATCCCCTAATGTTTCTTTTGGAATGTATTCTTTTAAAAATTCCATCTCCCAGTATCCTGCTGCTATATATAAGCTTTCTGCTTTGCAAGCAAGATAAAGGGTTCTATGCTTATACGCTTCTTTTAATAACTTTTTTTAAATTTTATGGTTCAAAAACATTTCGACTCCTTTCTCCTCCGGATTTCCGGAGGAATCAATGGCATATAGTTCTCACGGAACCGTTAACAAGTTGCTGTAATATGTAAAACCTCTGGAGGTTGTCCAGCTATTTCTCCAAATTTATCAAATATCCCTTTTCATCCTCTCTATTAATTATCCACATTATCCACAAACCTGTGGATAACTTCTTTCTTACTACTTTTCAAAATCGCTCCCCTATTTGGGATTTATGCGGGTTTTAGCAATTTGTAGTTACTCTTTTTAACTGTTCTTGTATCCACATACTGTATTCGTGCTTCCCTGGTTCCGATAAGAGTAGATTCTCCCCAGCTTTTTCTTTCAGTTGTTTCCACAAGTCTCCATTTGCTACCGGTTCTCCTTTTGTGGTTACATATCCATTTTGTTCCCACCTATCTAAATTCTCTTCAAGCATTGTGAGAATGAACACATTTTCAGTATGAATATGTATTTCACTTGGTTTTACTACCCTGGCTACTGCTTCCGTTATGGCTTCCAAAGTAGCCCTATTGTATGTTCCTGTTGTTTCCTTGAACTCCTGTTTTGTTGCTAGTTTTCCTTTTAGTGTGCAGGCAAGCACATATCCGTATTTGCGGGGTTGTACTCTTGGGGCTTTACTGTCTGTCCCTATATAGATATGTACTTCCATCTCATTCCCTCCTTTTTAGTTTCAATAGTGTATATTCCCGGTATGGGTAACCGGTAACTGGGTTATTTCCTTCGTGGACAGAATCCTTATCAATGTAATATCCTTTTGGGATACGGATTTTGTTCCATGTTCTCCATCTGACATATGTCTTTTTCTTTGCTTCCGGAAGAGGGAGATTGCGGGATGTGGAATAGCTTGTCTCTCTTAGACGTTTGTCCGTTTCCGGAGTTTTAGTGATGTATGCGGCCAGGTCTTTAAACTCACCTTTTTCGTACATTAGTTGGCAAATTACTTTTCCTTTCTTCCAGGCTTTCCGCAAAATCAAATCTGTATCTGGTATTCTGTTTATTACCAGATGGACATGCCATCCGTTCTTGGTTCCTACCTCAATGTTGCGTATCCATTTCACTTTGTATCCTGCTTTCCCGTATTCCCTCCGGATCACCTTCATTGCATCCGAAAAATCTCTCTTTGCTTCTGTCATGTCGGACGGACGTTTTTCTTTTTCGTATGTAAGACATACAAAGTAATCGTTCTCTTCGAAGTGTTTTCTCAGCTTTCTTCTACAGGTCTTCTCCTTATTCTTCTGATTGACAGCTTTCATCTGAGCAGGAGTGAGTTTCTTTTTCTTCTCCCTTTTCATTCCTGGAGAACGGTATCTGTAAGTGTGTCTTTCCTCAACCTCTATTGCATTATCAAATTCATATATATTTTTCGTATAACTCATATCTTCTGGTCCTATCTTTAATACGTTTATCAAGGTTAATACGGGACTTTCACCCGATTATTTCTTGACATTTTAAATTTCAGATAGTACACTTTAGATACGGTTTTATAGCGTACCATCTTTGGTATTTGCTACTAAGAGGAGACAGTTATTTGCCTCCTCTTTTTCATGTAATAATGATATAGGTTTGTTTGATCACTTTTGATTTGTTCTTTGCATAATCTTCCGCCTCTGCTAATATTCCGCAGAAACATTCTAATTGTCCATCCTTCCAGCGAATAATTTTCGCTGGGTTTTCTTTATTTCTGGAATGCTCCATTTCGTTTCATATCCATTACAATCAATTCGGTTAGTGCTGCCTTGCGTCTCTGATACAGCAGAGACGCAGGCTGTAACTGCAGAGCCGATTCATTTTGACTATATTTTTTCAGTAAAAAATTAATTATCATCTTCCTCACCTGCCAATTTTTCAAGATAAGCGATGCAGGCATTGTATTTCTGCATGATGTCACTAGCATAAGTTTCTATTTCAAACTGTTTATCCCATTCTTTTTCCTCAGAGATTTCGCCCTCCATAGCAATTACTTCTGTCGAGTAGTTACTATGTCTAAAAATGACATGATTTCCCGCCTGCTGTGCTGCGTGTACTTTTTCAAGCAAAAACTTAACATCATCTAAGTTCAAAGTCTTTTCTTCCTCGTTCATAATTTTCTCCTTTTCTTTTCCTCTATCATGAGGTATACTTTAAGTGATTTATTTGCTATGTGCCTAACCGGGAGTTGCCGCTCCCTCAGGCACATTTTTTTATTTAAGCATTCTTACACGTTTTCCATATCCGCAAGCTTCTGCCACCTGCATCGGGTCATAATCTGGAACATGTTTCCTCATTACTGGGTCTTCCAAATCCTTATGGTACTTATCGTAGTCGATGTACGCATAAAGATTCGTCCCACAACTAATGAGGGCGTATCTCCCATAGCGTTTCTGTTCTTTCTCAATGCCGACCTTCCTGCGGTGGACAGTTCCCAGAGAGACCCCGAAGGTCTCTGCGAGCTGTTTGTTTGTGTAATATGGATGCCCGTGTATGGTTTCAATGATTTTTGTTGTGTCTTCCATGGTGTTCACCTCCTCTCCAACTATTCTTGACTTTTCATTAATTCTCCAATATTCTTGTTACATAGGATATCAATACACTTCAATACAAAAGAAAGGAATTTTTCTAATGATTCTGCAAATATCAACTTTATTAAATAGCCAATTACCGAACATCAATTTTTCAAAATTAATTGACACTTTTCTCAATCCTTCTGTTACGTTTATCATTGGTATTTTGACAGTTTTACTTACTCGTAATGCCAACCAATCTTCAACTGCTAGAGAAAGACTGGATAAAGTCTATCATCCTCTCTTTATATCCATCGAACCCCTTTTGTACAAATCTGTAAATTATGATGATGTCTCTTCTTTTTTAGATAAATATTATGAGTTAGAAGAAAAATACTCTCTTTTACTCACTCCAAGATTGCGTCAATTAATTCGAAATCTCCCTAAACAAAAAACTCCTTATAGTAAAGTGGAAGATTATAATCCCTGGTTCGAAATTTGCAAATACATTTCAAAAGATTATGATAAACTTTGTAGACAAGCTCATCTTCCTGTTAGAAGCATTTCCTATAGACTATTTTATGGGCAATATTCCTCTAAACTTTCTATGGTTTTCATGGCAATTTATCTATCAATGCCCGCTATTATCTTTGCCACTTTACTGTTAGTATTTGTTTTTCCTAGATTATTAGTTATTTTTTATATTTTTTTGTTTATGTTTCTATTTGATACAGCCCTTAAAAGTTTGTAAAAATACAATCACATCAAGAATTAGAATTTTGCTTTTTATCTCAGGATACTTAATACACAGGTATCCTGAGATAGAGCTAATCATAAGAATGTATAAAATAACTGCTATCATCATTTTGTACCTTTCCCCCTCCTATCCTGCTTTCTTCGCTCTACATTATGTTAACTACTCTTGCGTTCTGGTTCTTGTCTACTTTTTGTAGAGTAATATGGTAAAAAAATATAATCTTGAGGCATATTATAAATTCTCGATAACATTTCCATTTCTGGGATTCGTGGAATAATTCTTCCCTTTTCCCAATTAATTATAGTTTGCTTAGAAACACGCATTTGACGAGCTGCTTCTAATTGTGTCATTCCAGCATTTACTCTTGCTGCTGCTAAAGAGATTTGAATTCCAGCCATTTCTTTTCCTCCTTTCACACTGATTTATCTCTTTGTTACAGTTACATTTTAACTCTACTTTTTGTAGATGTCAATACTTTCTGTAAACTATTTTTACTTTTTGTATTGAAATATTCTACTTTTTGTAATATACTTATTGTAACAAAAGGAGGGATATGATGAGCGATGACTTTTACAAAAAGATTTTTTCGAAAAATCTCAGATATTACATGGAACTAAATCAAAAAGAACAAATAGATATAATTAACGATTTAGGATTTAATAAATCTTCTGTTTCTACTTGGTGCAATGGTACTAGACTTCCACGAATGGATAAAGTTGATGCACTTGCAAAATATTTCGGAATCAACCGTTCTGACTTAATAGAAGAAAGAAAAAATAATACCTCAATATCTTCCTTTATCCAATGTCAGACCAAAGATGAAGAAACCTTAGTCCTTTCTTATAGGGAGTTAAATAATACAAATAAGAAAAAGAGCGTTACCTATACAAAGAACCTCTTATCCACACAGCGTATGGAAAACGAACTCCGTGCCGCTCATACTCGTACTGATATAGAAGTGACTCCGGAAGGAGTTCAGAATGATTTAGATATTATGAATGATGAGGATTTGTGGGATTAACTTAGGAGGATTATTTTACTATGAATGAAGATAAATTCTTTTTAACCTATAATCAGCAAATGAAAAAGCTTAGAAACGATAAATGTATTGATTGCAACGGCTCTTCCCATAAAAAAATATTAGTTCGTGCCGGTTATTTTAATATAGTAAATGGTTATAAAAATCCTTTTATAAGTGGTTGTGATTCTGCTGGTAAGCATTGTTATATATCTGGAACTTCAATCAATCAGCTCCAAGCGGTAAAAAAATTTGATGATTCTTTGCGTTCTTTTTTGTTGCGTTACATAACTCAAGTAGAGGAGGAAACCCGTTCATTAACAGGTTATAAATTCGATGAATGTAATGAACACGGAAATATCCCTTGGTATGATACCAATGCCTATTCCCCAAATAAAACTTTACAGCAAAAAATGACTGTAATTTCCAACGCATATAGTGAACTTAGCAAAAGCAGACTAGATTATGTAAAATTTTACATGGATAACCATAAACAAATTCCTACATGGATTATGATTAAGGTAATTAACTTTTCAACATTTATCAATGTACTAAGTTGTAGTAAAACAGATGTATCTCATGCTTTATGTAAGCTCTATGGTTTGGAAGATGACAATGGCCTTCCAAATGTAAAGCTATTAACGGGTTCTCTTCATTGGATGAGAAAAATTAGAAATTCCTGTGCTCATAATGAAAGAGTTTATTGTTTAACTAGAAAAAGTGAACATCGTGGACGCTCTGGGCGAATATTAGAAAAATATTTTCGAATGCTTTCTTCTGGATATTCCAGAAACTTAGATCAAAAAATTTTTGATTTAATCATATATTTTAAATATTTTCTACCTAAAAATGAATATAAGCAATTTATAAATGAATTAAAATCTATGTTGAATGATTTGCAAACAAAAATTCACCCTCACGCATTTGAATATGTTCGTGGACAAATGGGAATACGAAATTTAGAAGACTTAGATAAGCTTCTTAATTTTCCTAAAGACGAAATAGAATATAACAAATTTGATGCTATATGATAACGTATGACACTGTATGATAGTCTAAAAGACAAAATAATTAGTTTTTTGCAATAAATTATTTATTGAAATGATAAAAAAAATACCTTTTAAAATTTGAAATATTTTTCTCTATATAGTAATATACTTGTACGGAGAGAACCATATTGATTATGGTTGAAAGGCACTCATGTAATAAATAATTATTGCATGGGTGTCTTTTACTTTATGCAGTTATAATTGTTGCTGAGAAAGGTGGTGTCTCACTTGACATATGAACAACTTTTAGATGCTGCTGACCAAGAAGGTCTGGCAGTAAAAGAACAACCGCTCTCCACTCATGATGGTCTAATTAGAGGTACACGCATCGCAATTCGTAAGGACATTCCCACCCAGGTAAAGAAAGCCTGTGTCCTTGCCGAAGAACTTGGGCATCATTATACTAATGTAGGAAACGTGTTAGATCAAACAGAGATAGCGAATATAAAACAAGAACGAAAAGCCCGGATGTGGGCTTATAACAAACAGATTGGATTATCTGGCATATTATCCGCTTACAAATATGGCTGTAGGAATTTACACGAGATGGCAGAGCATCTGGATGTTACAGAAACATTTTTAAAAGATGCACTGGATGCCTATCTTTTAAAATATGGAAAATGTACTGTAGTAGATAATTACATGATATTTTTCGAGCCGCTTGCGGTAATAGATATGAATTATGGGTTTTCTAAATTTTGTTAAATATTTTTCTATTTATTTGTGCATTTTTTATTGATAAATACATATAATGAGGTTATAATAATATCGCTAAAACACAGCCGTTGACCGGCAGTATAGAAGACATAGCTCCCAGACAACTGGCGAGCATAAAAGCCTCGTAGAAATACGGGGCTTTTTTCGTTAATAAAAATTTGAAAAAGCCCAGTGCTACCAACACCGAGCTTCCTCATAGATTACTTGTCAACAGGGATGCTGACTGTATAACCTAACTTGAACAACTAGATTATACCACAGCATCCGTAATTTTAACAGGGTGTATTTTTTATACCCATTTTTACGAAAGGATGATGTATATGTGGACTGAGAAAACAAAGAACGGCAAGTTCAAGCATGTAGAACGCTACACAGACCCGATAACAGGGAAAGAAAGGAAAGTTTCTATTACTACCGAAAAGAATACCGCTCAGGCCAGAAAAACGGCACAGAGGGCACTTCTCGTTAAAATAGATAATCTTCTTGATGCGCGAACCATTTCCAATATCACACTTTCTGAACTCAGAGAAAAATGGCTAAACGACAAAAGAAGAACCTGGAAAGAAAGTTCTTACGGTTCAGAAAAACGTAATAGTCGAAAAGTTGTAGAAATGCTTGGAGAAAATTGTATAGCAAATAATCTTACTGCTCGTTATGTCCGGGAACACATCACCTCTTTAGACGAAGACCTTTCTCTTGCTAACGGGAGAATCTCCGTGTTTAAAAGAATGATTACTTGGGGATTTAAAAACGACTATATAAGCGATAAGTCCTATCTGGATAAATTAGAAAAGGTAGCCACCTCTACTGAAACTGAGGAAGATATTGAAGAAAAGTATTTAGAATCTGATGAAGTCACAAAACTTATCAAAGGGATGAAAAAGGAACCTTGGATAACACTTACCCGCTTTCTTGTCCTTACTGGTCTTCGGATTGGGGAAGCATTTTCTCTTACAGCTGCAGATATCGACTTGAAGAATCGGCATATCCACATAATCAGTAACTATGATTACATAAATAAACTTACTGATACTCCAAAAACGCCTTCCTCAAAAAGACGTGTGTATATTCAGGATGAGCTACTAGATTTTGCAAGAGAACTAAAGAAAGAAGCTCTCGCGAATAAACTGATTTACGGAAGCGATTTGATTTTTCAGCGAAAAGGCAAGCCCCTTGTCTATGAAAGTTACCACTACCAGTTAAGTACAGTAAGTCAAAAAACATTAGGGCGGAAAATCACGCCTCACACTCTCAGGCACACTCATACTTCTCTTTTGGCAGAGCAGGGAGTAGATATTGAAACAATCTCCCGCCGCCTTGGACATGAAGATTCTCAGATTACAAGAAAGATATATCTTCATGTTACGAAAAAAATGCGGAAAAGAGATGAGATGCAGGTGCAAAGCATAAGAATCCTTTAAAACTACGTTTGCCCCTTTTTGCCCCTTTTTTCATATATTGCAGGTTTTATAAATCCACTAATAACTACTGTTTATGCGGATTTCAGCCTGCAATATATGACATTTACAAAAAACACATAATTATTAAAAATTATTTTACAAAATTTCTATTGCAGATTATCTAGAGTGTGTTTGTTATATTTTTCTACTTTTTCTTCTTTTCTGCTTTCTTAACAACTGGCTTTCCATCGTTAATATCGAGAAGAATTCTGTCATTGTTTTTAATGTGGCCTTCGAGGTATTCATCTGCCAGAAAATCTTCCAATTCATTCTGGATAGCACGACGAAGCGGTCTTGCTCCATACTGTGGATCATATCCTTTTTCAAGGACATAGTCTGCTACTTTATCAGAGAATTTTAAAGTGAAGCCTGGATTTTTTGAAAGTCTGTCAGAAAGTTCTTTTAACAGCAATTCTACAATCTTCCTCTGTTCTGGTTTTTCTAATGTATGGAATACCATGATACCATCCACACGGTTGATAAATTCTGGTTTAAAGATCTGCTTCACTTCTTCCATTACATGGGACTTCATACGCTCATGATCTTCCTTTGCACTTCTTTCTGTAATAAAACCAAGATTCTTCGGTGCCATGATTCGCTGCGCTCCGGCATTGGAAGTCATAATGATAACAGTATTTTTGAAGTCTGCCTTTCTTCCATTCGAATCGGTAATCTGTCCATCATCAAGTACCTGAAGTAAAATGTTAAATACATCGCCATGTGCTTTTTCAATCTCGTCAAATAAAATAACGCTATATGGCTGGCGGCGTACCTGCTCGGAAAGCTGTCCACCTTCTTCATATCCCACATATCCTGGAGGAGAACCAATGAGTTTGGATACGCTATGTTTTTCCATATACTCGGACATATCAACACGGATCATCGCATTTTCATCGCCAAATAATGCCTCAGCAAGTGCTTTGGAAAGTTCGGTCTTTCCTACACCAGTTGGTCCTAAGAACATAAAAGAACCAATTGGCCTTTTCGGATCTTTTAACCCAACACGGCCACGTTTGATTGCTTTTGCAACCATCTTTACTGCCTCATCCTGCCCGATTACTCTTTTCTTTAACGTATCCTCAAGACCAAGCAGACGCTGTGATTCGCTCTGGCTGATACGGGTTACCGGAATCTTTGTCCAGGAAGAAACAACCTCTGCTACATCATTCTCTGTAACATTAACACGGCTGACTGCTTTTTTCTGCTCCCAGAGTTTTCTTTGTTCTTCGAGTTTTTCCAGTACTGTTTTCTGCTTTGTATTATTCGTTTTGGCCTTGCGCAGATTGCCCTCCGCAAGTGCCTCTTCTTTTCGCTTTCCATATTTATCAAACTGTTCTTCTAATGCCCGCATTTCATCAGACATTGTGTATAAGCCGACTCTCTTTTTAGAAGCAGCCTCATCCATAACATCAATCGCTTTGTCTGGAAGAAAACGGTCACTGATATATCGTTCTGATAATTCTACGGCTGCCTGAATTGCTCCGGCAGTATAATGAACATGATGATGCTGTTCGTACTTTTCCTTTAAGCCATTAAGAATTGCAACTGCCTCTTCCTTCGTTGGCTCTTCTACGGCAACTGGCTGAAAACGTCTTTCAAAAGCGGCATCTTTTTCAATATATTTTCGATATTCCTCACGAGTTGTCGCACCGATTAACTGAATCTCTCCTCTGGCAAGAAATGGCTTCATAATATTAGAAGCATCAATCGCGCCTTCTGCTCCTCCTGCTCCAATCATCGTGTGAATCTCGTCAACAAATAAAAGAATATCCCCTCTGGAAATCACTTCTTGAAGGAGTTTTTTAATTCTCTCCTCAAATTCTCCTCTGTATTTAGAACCTGCAATCATTCCTGGAAGATCTAATGTCATTACCTTTTTGTCCCAAAGCATTTCTGGCACTTCTCCACGCACGATCCACTGTGCAAGCCCCTCTACGATTGCTGTTTTTCCGACTCCCGGCTCACCGACAAGACAGGGACTATTCTTTGTACGGCGGCTTAAAATCTGAATCATTCGCTCAATTTCCTGGCTTCTTCCAACAATCGGATCTAACTTCCCTTCTTTTACCCTCTCTGTCAGATCCACACAATATGCTGCGACCATAGAATTCTTTTTTTTCGCCTTCTTTGGTGCAGTAAGTGACTGGAATTCTTTCTGTGCTCTCGTTGAATCTACCCCTGTCGCAACTAAAACATCTACATAAATTTTCTTTAGATTAATATTCATGCCTTTCATCAAACGAAGCGCAATACAATCTTTTTCTTTGATGATCGCAAGTAAAATATGTTCTGTCCCTATCTGCTGTGCATGCATGCGAATTGCTTCTTCTTCGCTTGTCAAAAGAACATGTTCTGCTTTAGGACTGTATCCGAGAAACGTCTGATTCGCATTATCTCCTAATGCTGCTGATTCTCCCAATACTGCCTCTAAAAAATTCTCATAGTTAAGACCATTCTCATAAAGTACTCGTCCAGAAAGAGAATCTGGCTGTGCTAAAAGTCCCAGAATAAGATGTTCGGTTCCTATATATTTCTGGTGGCATGAAGCTGCATCTTGCGCTGCTTTCTCCAATGCCTGGGAAGCATAGTTATTATATTCTGTTCTCATTCCTATCCTCGCTTTCTATTCTTCCTCTTCTATCATAAGAAATGTGTCATACATTTCCTCTACTAACTGTTTCATCTCATCTTTTGTAATCTCTTTGCAGATTGCCTGTGCTACAATCATCTGCATGTATCCATTCACCTTCATCATCTCTTCTGATTTGTCACTAATCTGTACAGAAATGACTGCTCCCTTTCTTCGATCAAGCTTCAGATAGCCTTCTTGGCGCAGCATGGCGTATGCCTTATTCACCGTATGCATATTCACACCAAGTTCTCCTGCTAAGCCACGCACAGAAGGAAGGGAATCCCCCTCATGGAGCTGTTCCTGCGCGATCTGCATGACAATCTGATTGCGAAGCTGTATGTAGATTGCCTCCGGGCTGTTAAAATCAAGTTTTATTCTCATATTTATCATCCCATTCTTTTAAGATATCTTCTGTGTTATATAGACTATATCATATAGCGCAAAAAATCAAGTCCATAAACAAAAAAACGTACAAAATGTATCCTTATCTGACAGTAAAATACATCTTATACGTTTTCTTTCTTTTGATTTTTTAAACATACTTTAAAATGTATAAAAAAATACTCTAATACTTATCTGCGAGAAGCTGGCAATATAGAATCTCCAACGCTTCTTTTACTGCGCTGTGACGAACCCCCTGACGATTCCCGCCGTAAAAACAGCGCTTCACTATCGTACGTCCCTTTACACAACATCCAATATAAACCAGCCCTACCGGTTTTTCTTCTGTTCCCCCTCCTGGACCTGCAACTCCTGTTGTAACAACAGAGGCATCCGCTCCCGCTGCTCTTACTGCACCTTCAGCCATCTCTGCCGCTGTCTGTCTTGAGACAGCACCATATTTCTCAAGAGTCTCCTTTTTTACACCAAGCAGCTTATGCTTAGCTTCATTAGAGTAAGTAACATAACTTTCCTTAAAAACTTCTGAAATTCCGTCGGCATTTACAAGCGTGCCTGCTACAAGACCGCCTGTGCAGGATTCGGCAGCAGTTACTGTCATCTTCCTGTGAATCAAAATCCGTGTAATTTTCTTTTCAATTGGTTCTTCTGCCATAATCCGATCGGAACTCATTATTTTTCATTGCCTCCCTCTTTTAACACATCAATGTTCTTTGCAAGATAATCTACTAAAGAAACAATCGTAAGAATTAATGCAATATATATAAGAATCTGCTCAGCGATATGTATTCCTCCAGCATATGCAGGGAAGTTTTCTCCGAGGTTAAGCATCAGTAAAATAATTGCAAACATCTGGAAATTTGTTTTGAACTTGCCCCAATAACTTGCTGCAATAACAACACCGCTATCGCTGGCTACTAAACGGAATCCACTAATAACAAACTCTCTTGCAATAATAACAATAACAATCCATGCAGCGATCTTATTCTGTGCTACAAGACAGATAAACGCAGAAGAAACAAGCATTTTATCTGCAAGTGGATCCATAAACTTTCCGAAATTTGTTACAAGATTATACTTTCTTGCAATATGTCCATCTAAAAAGTCTGTAATACTAGCTGCACAGAACAGTACTGTAGCGATCCATTTAGAACCTGCAACGAAATCTGTTAACAGGAAAAATACAAAAAATGGAATCATAATGATTCTTACAATTGTAAGCTTATTCGGTAAATTCATCGGCATAAATAACATCTCCCATCAAATCATATTCATTTGCTCCCGTAATGCGAACAGGAACGATATCACCGGAAATCAATTCTTCCTCCGCCCGGACAAATACATTTCCGTCTACCTTCGGCGCATCCATATAAGTTCTTCCAATATAGATATCGTCTTCATATAAGTAACCCTCTATTAAAACGGACATTTCATCATCAATTCGACTTGCAGCTTTATCAGCAGAAATCTCCTGCTGTAATGCCATAATCTCATCCCGGCGGCTTTCCTTTACTTCTTCTGTAATCTGACCGTCCATCTCTGCAGCTTTTGTTCCTTCTTCTGCTGAGTATGGGAATACACCAAGTCGGTCAAATTCCATACTGTCTACAAAGTCCACCATATTTTTGAATTCTTCTTCGGTCTCACCAGGAAAACCAGTAATTAAAGTTGTACGAAGAACAATGTCCGGTATTTCTTTCCTTAACTTCTCTACAAGAGAAACTAATTCTGCTCTATTGGTGCGGCGGCCCATACGCTTTAATATCGTATCCTCACTATGCTGAATTGGAATATCAAGATAATGACAAATCTTCTTCTCTTTCTTCATTACAGCAATCAATTCATCCGTAATTTCTTCCGGATAACAGTACAAAATACGAATCCATTCAATTCCTTCGATTTCACAAAGTTTTGTTAAAAGTTCTGGCAGTGCCTTTCTTCCATAACAGTCCATACCATAAACCGTTGTTTCCTGGGCAATAAGAATTAATTCCTTTACCCCGCCCTCAGCAAGCTTTCTTGCTTCCTCTAACAGATCTTCCATTGGGAAACTACGATAATGTCCCCGAATATATGGAATGATACAGTATGTACAGTGCTTATTACATCCTTCTGCAATTTTTAAATAAGCAGTATATCCACCAGTTGTTACTACACGTTTATCTGCTAAGGAAGCAGGAAGCAAATCAATAGAAGGACAACAGTTTACAAAGGACTTCTCCTTGGGTTCTTCTACTGCAGCTTCTTTCTGTGATGCCTCTGCCTCAGCAAGAATCTCATCAAGAATCGGAACAATCTCTGTATATCCCGTTGTTCCAATTACTGCATCCACTTCTGGAATCTCCTGCTGAATCTCATCCTGATACCGCTGTGCCATACATCCTGTTACAATAAGTGCCTTGAGTCTGCCCTTTTTCTTCCATTCTGCCATCTCGAGAATCGTTTCTACACTCTCTTCTTTCGCATCATGAATAAAACAGCAAGTATTTACTACAATCGCATCTGCCTCGGACTCTTCCTGTGCCACACGGTATCCCGCTTCATTTAAAAGTCCAAGCATCTTTTCACTATCTACGAGGTTCTTGTCGCATCCTAGTGATACAAATAATACATTTTTCATCGGTTATTCATCCTTAACGCTGCTTCTACGCAGTTATTCATTAACATGGCGATTGTCATCGGGCCTACTCCTCCTGGAACAGGAGTAATCGCAGAAACTTTATCTACTACCTTATCATAATCAACATCACCACAAAGTTTATTCTCTTCATTTCTGTGGATTCCTACATCAATTACGACAGCCCCATCTTTTACATAGCTGTCATCAAAGAATTTTGGCTTTCCAATCGCAGCTACTAAAATATCTGCTCTCTGGCATACTTCTTTTAAATTTTTTGTATGAGAATGGCAGATTGTTACCGTTCCATTCTCTCTTAAAAGAAGCATGGACATCGGTTTACCAACGATATTGCTGCGCCCAACAACAACGCAGTCTTTTCCATCAATAGAGATGCCGGAACGTTTTAATAACTGGATAATTCCTGCTGGAGTACAAGATACAAAGCCTGGCTCTCCTGTAGATAAAGCACCTACACTCTGTGGATGGAATCCATCAACATCCTTTGCTGGAGAGATTGCCTGAATAATCTCTTTCTCGTCCATATGTGCAGGCACTGGAAGCTGTACAAGAATACCATTCACATGATCATCCTTATTCAGACGGCTAATTAAACTAAGCAGTTCTTCCTGTGTTGTCTCTTCTGGAAGCTCATAAGCCTGTGACTCAATTCCAATATACGCACATGCTTTCTTTTTATTATTCACATATACGCTTGATGCAGGATCATTTCCTACCTGAATTACAGCTAAACATACAGAAATGCCTTCTTCTTTTAACAGCTTTACCTGTTCTTTTAATTCCTCTTTAATATCGGAAGATATCTTTTTTCCATCAATTCTTAAAGACATAGTATCTCCTCTTTTCTTCATTTATTATGTATTTATACATAGATATTGTACCTATTTAAAATCAAAAAGTAAACACATTAACGATATTTATCTTCACTTTAAATAGCCACAAGATATTTAATAATACAACAAATTTTTCATTTCGTAAAGTCCTGTCCGCCAGTTCTTTACAAATTCTTTGCAATTTTTATAAATATTCCTCAAAATAGGATTCTAACTGTTCTGAAGACATTAATACTTTCCGCGGCTTTGTTCCTTCTTCCGGACCCACGATTCCTGCATCCGAAAGCTGATCCACTATTCTTGCTGCTCGATTAAATCCGATCTTAAACATTCTCTGCAGCATTCCAATGGAAGCCTTGTCTTTTTCAATAACAAAGCGGGCTGCTGCTTCAAAATATTCATCTCTTTCCTGAGAAACCGTACTGCTCTTTAATTTATTTTCAATTTTTTCAGTTACTTCTGTATCGTATACTGCCACATCTTCATTTTCTTTTAAAAATGTAACCACATCGCTAATCTCATTATCGGAAATAAAAGCCCCCTGCACCCGCACCGGTTTAGAGTATCCTGCCGGATAAAAGAGCATATCTCCCTTACCAAGAAGCTTTTCGGCTCCATTCATATCAATAATTGTACGGCTATCTACACCAGAAGAAACAGAGAATGCAATTCTTGATGGTACATTTGCCTTAATAAGCCCCGTGATAACATTAACCGATGGACGTTGTGTTGCAATAACCAGATGAATTCCTGCTGCTCTTGCAAGCTGTGATAATCTTACAATAGCATCTTCTACTTCTCCAGGAGCCACCATCATAAGATCTGCAAGCTCATCGATAATAATGACAATCTGTGGCATTTTTTTTATAGTTTCTGGATCAATCTCTCCAGATTTCTGAAGTTCCCTTACTTTTTTATTGTAACCTTCAATATTACGAACACCAGTTTCTGTAAACTTCTTATAACGATTTGTCATTTCTGCTACAGCCCAGTTTAATGCTCCTGATGCCTTTTTCGGATCAGTAACAACTGGAATAAGCAGATGTGGGATTCCATTGTAAATACTTAATTCTACCATCTTAGGATCAATCATGATAAGCTTGACTTCTTCCGGTGCTGCCTTATATAAAATACTCATAATCAAAGTATTGATACACACTGACTTACCAGATCCTGTCGCTCCTGCAATTAATAAATGTGGCATCTTGGCAAGATCTGTTACTACGGTCTTTCCTCCAATATCTTTTCCAACTGCAAAAGCCAATTTGGATTTAAATGTTTTAAATGTCTGACTTTCTATCAAATCCCTAAAATGTACGGTCTGATTATGTTTATTCGGAATCTCAATTCCAATTGCTGCCTTTCCCGGAATCGGTGCCTCGATTCGGATATCAGATGCTGCAAGATTCAGCTTAATATCGTCTGTCAGAGAAAGAATCTTACTTACCTTTGTTCCCTGTTCCGGGAACATCTCATATCTCGTAACAGAAGGGCCACAGCTTATATCTGTAATTGTCACATTCACTCCAAAACTTTTTAATGTCTCATACAGTTTCTGCGCTGTTTCCTGTAAATACTGCTGCTGGCCAGAGGAGTGTCCCTGTTCTTCTTTTATAAGAAGACTTGCGGGAGGAAACAGGTAATCTTTTCCTTCTGCTTTCTTTCTATCTGGAACTACTTCTTTGCTTTCTACAGATGATACTTCCTGAGCTGTTTCTTTCTTAATGGTATCTTGCCTTGCCATTTGCTTTTCTTGAATGGCAATATCCCTATCGTTAACTTCCGAAGCATTATCTTTTGCTTCTGTATCTCTTTGCTTTATCTCAGCCCCATTTTTCCAGATTCTGCTCTCCTCATTTTCTTCCTGTTTTTCCTTCATATCCTTTACTGCTTCTATCTCAGGGACTTCTTTCTGTTCAATCGCCTGATCAGCCGCATCCGGATAAACATTTTCTTCCGAAATGGCTTCTGCCTCAGATACAATACTTTCAGAAACTTCTTCTATCAAACTACCCAAATCTTCATTGATTCGGATTTCTTCTGGCAGTGAAGTATGGAATGATCCCTTTTCTTTATATGGTGGGGCATAGCTTTCTTCTTGCACTTCTAAAGTACTCTCTTGTGCCTGTTCTGAAATTAATGAGGTATTTTCCTCTGGGAATGTAAACGCACTGAAATCTAACTTACCTTTAAATGGTTCTGTCTTCCCATCCTCTTCTGTGAATGGATAAATCTGCGGATGAAGTTCCCTTACACAATCCTTTCTTTTCACCTCATCAGAGGAAGTAAACACCGGAACATTCACCTTTATATTTTTTATTGTTTTCTCTTGTTCTGCTGACGTAGATGACTGCTTTTTCGGGTTCTTTTTCTCCTTCTTTTCTTCTAGTTCTTTCACCTTTTCTTCACATTGTTTTGCTCTTTTCTTATCCGAAGTCTTTTTATAGCCACTCTTCATCTTCAAAAATGAAGTCGCCTTATCTGAAGATTCCTCTTCCTCTTCTAAATTGATCAATCTGTCTTCTGCTGCTGCCGCTTCTCTTTCTAAACGCCGTTTCTCGGCAGACTTTTCCCACTCTTCTTTTGAAGCCCGCACATTCTTAACCATCTTTTTAAAGAAAGAAACAAAAGATCTTTGTGTCAGCAAAATACATGCGAGCAAAAATACACAGATAAGAACAACCATCGCTCCTGCTGTTCCAAATCCCTCTCTTAATAAAAGCGCAACTCCGCCCCCGATAATTCCTCCTGTTGCATGATTATTAATCGCCACAGAAAATAAATCATGCACTGTCACTGTCGTATCTTTATATAATAACTGCGATACGGCCGATGCTTCCATCAAAATGACAAATCCTGCACCACACTTCTTCATTGCCAACGTACTGTAATCATTGGCAACCAAAATTGTTATACCAAGGAAGAAAAATACCGGCATAACAAACTGGGCACAGCCAAAAATACCAAAAAAGAAGCTGGCCAGCCATTTTCCGATCAATCCACAATGTCCAAAATTACTAAACATCATAAGAACGACCAGACCAAAAGCAACAACCAACGTAATCTCACTGCTCATCGGAATTCCTTCTGCCTTTTGGGATGCGTTTTTTCTGGTTCCCGAAGTATGATTTTTCGCTGTAGTTTTTCTGGTCACATTATTCTTTGTTGTGACTTTCTTTGTTGTTTTTCGTTTTATCTTATTCTCGTTTGTTTTATTACTTGCCATACATAACACCTTTATTTTCTAAGTTTGATATCTTTATCATCATATCACAAATACCGTCAGAAAAAAAGATGCGTTCTTAAAATAAATAACACATTTTTTCTTCTATCATTTTTTCTCCTGTCTTTTCTTCCTGCTTCTTTCAATCTCCTGATGCAGCCAGAAAAGCGCTTCAGAAACACCACCAACTTCATCAATAATTCCTTCTTCCACTGCCATTTTTCCTACAAGAATTGTTCCTAAATCTTTTACCATCATCCCCTGACGTATCATCATTCTTTCCAGTCTGCTTTTCGCAACTCCTGTATGTGCTTCTACAAATGTAACAATCCTATCCTGTATCAGCCGAAAGTATTCAAATGTCTGCGGCGCACCAATAATCGTACCATTCAGTCGTACTGGATGCAGAATCATCGTTGCCGTCGGTGCAATAAATGTTCGATCTGCCGCTACTGAAAGAGGTACTCCAATAGAATGACTATCTCCAATCACAAGAGAAACCGTCGGTTTTTTGATAGATGCAATCATTTCTGCTACCGCAAGGCCACAGGAACAATCGCCTCCCACCGTATTAATCAGGAGAAATAATCCATCTATCTCCTGATTATCCTGTACTTGGGTAAGAAGCGGTAATAAATGTTCATATTTTGTCGTCTTTATTCTGTCTGATGATAAATGATGCCCTTCTATCTCACCGATAACAGATAAAAATAAAATATGATGCCCCGTCCCGTTATTCTCCAGTAATACTTCTCCAAGTTCTAGTAAACTTTCTAATTGCGTATTCATGAGCATCCTCCTTTATATTTTCATGTGCTTCCGAAATCTTTTACACCTGGAGTATGTTTCAAACACGCTCTAATCTTATAAAACGATTTTTCCGAAAGCAGCTTTCCCTTTAGCATGCTCATTTTGAAAGAAAAAACACCTAAGAATTATATCCTTTTTTAATAATTCCTGGGTGTTTTATCTATTTTTAATCCTGTGTGAAAATATTCTTTAGAGCGTGTTTGAAAAATGCTCTAGACTTCCGTTTGTCTCTAAAGCTTTTATTCCTTTAGAATAAATCTCCTGCAGCTTTTCATCTTTTTGCATAAAAAGCCGATGTTCATTTTGAAAACGATGGCTTGTTTTAAGAACCTTCCAACTTTTAAATGTTTCTTTGTGCTGCTTATAATATTCCTTATCTGCAACGAGTATCTGTGTATTACCAGCCTCAATATCTGAAAGTGCTTCTCTTACAGACAAAAATGGAACTGCCCGCCCCTTATAACGATTTGCAAGATATTTCGCAAATACTTCCTCTTCTGTATCGGCAGGTGCTGCAATACTGTTATCTTTTATTTGTTTTAAAGTCGAAATGTTAGAACTTTTTGGCGCTAAAACACAAATATTAGATGTGTAGAATGACTTACTTGCCAAAATATTCTTACCTGAGGATGCATTTGTCGCTCCGATAAAGCCATCTATAGACTTCTTAGAAAGATTTTCATTATAAGAAGATGCATCTACAGGAACAAATTTATAAGTAAATGGTTCTTCTTTTGCCATTGCTGCAACAAAATCTGCATAGTATCCTTTTGGCAGTCCATCTTCTTCGTAATAATATGGTGCATTATCATCTACCACGCCGATATAATAATCTACCTTTGTCTCTGCCTCTTGCTTAGTGCCCCCTAATGTGCATCCTGTCAGAAGAAATAAGAATACTAACAGCATGATACTAACAGGTATCCTCTTCTTTTTTCGCATGGTGTTCCTCCCTGTCTGCTTTCCGATTTACAATCCTAACTCTCTACGATAAATTGCGATGCGGTTTTCAATTTCCTGCAATTCCTGCTCAATTTCCCTGATTCGTGCCTTACCTTTTTCCATATCAATTGCTGTTTCCTTCACAACTTTTGTAATGTAACGGGGAAGATTAAGATTATATTCATTTTTTTCTATCTCATCCCTCTCTACACAGGCACACAATCCAGGAATTGTCTTTCTCTCACTCCAAAGCTGATCTATAGTATCTATCTGTTCCTTATCAAGACTTTCTATCTCCGAGCAGTCAAAAAACAAGATATCTTTTCGTTCTCGATTCATCTGGAAAAATAAAATTGCCTCGGCCTGCCCTATAGAGTGAAATATGGAATCCGGAAGCAGCATTATTGTATCAAGACAATTCAATTCTTCCACAAGATACTTACGAATCTGCGCTTCTCTTCCTTCCCGGTAAAGCATCGCACCAGGAAAAACTGCCGCCAAAAATCCATTCTCTTTTAAACAGGAAATTGCTGTCAGTAAAAATGGAAATTCCCCCTTCGTTCCAGCATAAAACTGTTCTTTTCCAAGAGAAAGTTTTGGTGAAGCTATATATTCTCCTGCTTCTACACCTTCCGGCATAAAAATAAGGATATTATCTGCTCCATCTGGCAGATCTCTGATTGCTCTCCAGTCCTTTTTCATGAAAAGATGTAGGGAATCTAATGGAATTCCTCTCATATAACATACAATCGTAAAAATATCAATATATTCCTGTTCCTTTGTATAGCCATAAATCTCTATATTTTTTTCTGTACTTATAATGGAAGATGCCAAAATACCATACTGAAATTCTGGAAATAAAACTTTACATTTTCCTTTTTTCTTATGAAATCGCCTGCAAAAAAACTTATGATATAGTTCGCTTAGTTCTTCCGATATATAGGTATCTTTTTTTAACTTTGCAAATTCTGCGATCAGCAAAACAAATAGTTTTGGATACTGCCTGAGTAATTCTTCTTTACAATCCCAGCCATCAATTTTTTTTAGAAATTTACGAAAAAATCTTGCATAACTTTTTTGTTTTTCTAAAGAATGTACTCTTTCAAGGCTTTTATAAAATGAAAATTCTGTAAGCTGAAAATCTTTATTCAAAAGATGCAAAAAAGAGGAAGCGGATTCCATAAATTTTAAAAAGGAAGCTACCTGAAGCTTTCCACGTATTGCCATCTTCACTAATTCACCCGGCTTATAAGCCTCTTCTAGTGAGTCACCATGTTTTAAACAAAGATACTGATAAAATAAGAGGAACACACAACTATCTCTGTATTCCTCAAATGTCAGACCCGGATGACTCTCACTTAAAATTGACAAAAATTCATATTGTAACTGTTTTTCGTCCATCCGTTTCCCCTTTTATAATTTTTCTAAATGGTGCATCATTTCTTCTGTCAGAACTGCCTCTTCTAAACGCATCTTTTCCATAAGAAGTACTTTTTTCCGCTTCTGATAATAGTACAGCTTACCAATTGACATCTGCGTTGATAAATTCGGACACTCAATCATCAATTGACGAATCATGTGTACAGATAATACCTTAACTGAAGAGTTTCCCTGAATGGCAATCATCCGTTGCCTTTTTATCTCTGGATGTTCATTAAAATACCATGCAAAGTAGTAGGGATCCATTATCCCATTCTGAAATTCTATCGAAACAAAATTGGATGGGATAATCTTGCCCTCATGCTGTTTCTCCAGTACGGCAGCACGATGGAAGGAGGTCAGTCCGATTACGATGCTATGCTCTTTTGCCAGATTTAAATTCTTCACCTTTTTTTTATCAACCAAAGCCGTAGGAACTTCATAATCCCACACTCCATTTTCCTCGTCAATTAACTGACTGATCGTAAGAATGGGATACTCTGCTCCCTCACTTAATATCTTTGGCTTTATCCTATTCAGTACAACACCATGCGTAATCTGGCTGATTTGTTCTAAAAGGAACTCCAACCTCACTGCCCCCTCGTAAAAATAATTTATTTGATAATCTCGCGAAGTGCCAGATTAATTCTTCCCATCTTATCAATTTCAAGAACTTTTACTTTTACTTTATCACCGATATTAACAACATCTTCTACTTTCTCTACTCTTTCTTTAGAAAGTTTAGAAATGTGAATCAGGCCATCCTTACTTGGAGCTAACTGTACAAATGCACCGAAGTTCATAATACGAACAACTTCTCCCTCATAAATCTTGCCTGCTTCTACAGGTTCTACGATAAGACGAATGATTTCCATTGCTCTGTCGATCATTACCTGATCTACACCACAGATATCTACTCTTCCCTCATCATTAATATCAATCTTAACGCCTGTCTCATCAATGATTGCGTTGATTGTCTTTCCCTGTTTTCCGATAATCTCGCTGATCTTATCTGGATCTACATGCATCTGCATAATCTTTGGAGCATATTCTCCAACGTGGTCTCTCGGTGTAGAGATTACTGGTTCCATAACATCAGTAAGGATATGTTCACGAGCTTCTTTTGTACGAGAAATTGCCTCACGGATAATATCTGGTGTTAAACCGTGAATCTTGATATCCATCTGAATTGCTGTAATACCATCATGTGTACCGGCAACCTTAAAGTCCATGTCTCCGAAGAAATCCTCAAGGCCCTGAATATCTGTTAATACGATGTAATCATCATCGCTGTCTCCTGTTACAAGACCTGTAGAAATACCTGCAACTGGTTTCTTAATAGGTACACCTGCTGCCATTAAAGATAAAGTAGATGCACAGATACTTGCCTGAGAAGTAGAACCGTTAGATTCTAATGTTTCAGAAACAGTACGAATTGCATATGGGAACTCGTCCTCACTTGGAAGTACTGGAACTAAAGCTCTCTCTGCTAATGCACCATGACCGATCTCACGACGTCCCGGGCCACGGCTAGGCTTTGTCTCACCTACGGAGTAGCTTGGGAAATTGTAGTGATGCATATATCTCTTAGAAGTTACATTTGCATCAAGGCCATCAATCTTCTGTGCTTCAGATAATGGAGCTAAAGTTGTAATTGTCATGATCTGAGTCTGTCCACGAGTAAACATACCGGAACCATGTACTCTAGGTAAAAGATCAATCTCTGCAGCTAATGGACGAATCTCGTTAATAGCACGGCCATCTGGACGCTTATGGTCTTTTAAGATCATCTTACGAACCGTCTTTTTCTGGAACTTGTATACTGCATCATCAATTAATGGAAGCCAGTCTTCGTGTTCTTCTGCGTAACGTTCTTCTAACTTCTCTTTAATCTGACGGATATTCTCCTCACGAACCTGCTTTACATCTGTAAATACTGCCTCTTCCATAGCTTCTGGAGTGATGAAATCTACCATATCATTCCATAAATCTTCTGGAGTGTCTACATGTTCGTATTCATGTTTCTCTTTTCCGCATTCTTCTACGATACGATCGATAAACTTAATTACTTCCTTATTTACTTCATGTGCCTTGAAGATAGCTTCAATCATCTTATCTTCTGGAACTTCATTCGCACCAGCTTCAATCATGATTACTTTCTCTGCTGTAGAAGCAACTGTAAGTGCAAGATCAGAAACTAACTGCTGGTCTGCTGTAGGGTTTACGATAAACTCTCCATCAATAAGACCGATTCTTGTTCCGGCGATAGGGCCATCAAATGGAATATCAGAAATAGATGTTGCAACAGAAGCGCCAAGCATTGCTGTTACTTCTGGAGAACAATCAGGGTCTACTGCCATAACTAAGTTATTCAGAGTTACATCATTTCTGTAATCTTTAGGGAATAATGGACGCATTGGACGGTCAATAACACGGGATGTAAGAACTGCATGTTCAGATGCCTTACCCTCTCTCTTATTAAATCCTCCAGGGATCTTACCTACTGCGTACATCTTCTCCTCAAATTCAACACTAAGAGGGAAGAAATCAATTCCTTCTCTTGGCTTCTCTGAAGCTGTTGCTGTGGATAAAACCACTGTATCACCATAGCGCATAAGTGCGGCACCATTGGCCTGCGCTGCCACTTTTCCGATTTCAACTGTCAGTGTTCTTCCTGCCAGTTCCATAGAAAACTGTTTTACCATTACTTAAACCTCCTGAAAAAATATATTTATCTAATGAGGGAAGGTTTCCGAAACCACTGAAAAAAGCACTGTTTCCTCCAATGCTCTTTTCAGAAGTCTCGGGCACATCCTCCCCATAGTCATAAATTATGACCTAATCTTTACTATTCTATCACAGGATAAAAAAAACTGCAATAGTTGAGGTTACTATTTAATTCATTAAGAGGCAGACGCCCGGGAAGAGAACCGATACCCTATATTTGTGACTTTAGTCGCTACGAGAAATCGTCTTCTATGAAAAGGCCGACATTAAAAGTTATTGATTTTGACTCA
>OLOO01000313.1_pt1 | contig 49868 bp, 42 predicted proteins | sample 1672621 | NCBI WGS metagenome assembly OLOO01 (sample SAMEA3136706, study PRJEB25190) | human gut metagenome | biome: human gut; feature: human-associated habitat; material: faeces | place: Austria | collected 2013 | reverse complement strand
CTAAACCCGAAAAATCATCGTGACTAAACCCGCAACAACTAATTGAACACAAACAGCAGACGAGCATCAACGCGCTGCGTCCGTCGGGGAAGCTGCCGACCACGCGCGTGCGCCGTCTAACCTCGCGGTTGAGACGTTCGATCATGTTGTTCGTGCGGATGCGCCGGCGATGCTCCCTGGGATAGTCGTCGAGCAGGGAGGTCGTCGTCTCGCCGATACCCTCCCTGAGGCATCTGGCGGCCTCCCTCAGCTTCCTCGATTCCATTCCATGTCCCCGGCCTTCTCCAGCGATCAGCGCCTCCTCGACACTCTCCTCGCGACGCCGGTAGCGGTCGATCACCGCCGAGGAGAAGATCGCACCCTTGAGCTTGGGCACCTTCAGGCTCATCCTGCCGGCCTTGACGGACGGGTCCCGCTCATAGTGACCGGCCCGGTACGCCTTGCGTCCGGCGCTGCGCTCGTAGCGCGCGGCGCCGGTGATCTCGTCGGCCTCGGCATCGAGCATCGCGTCCAACGTCTCCTCGACCGTCTTCCTGACCACCCGGTCCAGGGTGGTCTCCAACATGGCCTGATCGACCTGTAGAATCTGCTGCGGCATGGCTTCGTGTCCTGCTTACCAATCGCGGTTTTTCTATGTTTGGCGACAGAAAATCGTACACAGGACACGGGCCATGCCCCTACCCCAAGCCCAAACCAAAGTGCGCAAAATCTCAGACGTTATCGATGAACGAACTTTATTTTATAAAGCCGGAGACAACATGTTTGAGTAAATAAAATTGAAAAGGAAAGCTGCATAAGGCAATATATCTAATCGAATTTTTCCATCCATCGACATGAAACATTACATCGAAGGAAAATGGCTGTAATTGTCTGAATATTCCTTGCAGACGAATATGGACAATATCATCATTCCAATCAAGATACTGGTGAGCACGCGCAAGATCCCATGTAATCTGATTAAATGTCATTGCATATAAATCTCGGTATCGAGCGACCTGATAATAACGCAACCTTTGGACCCAAGCTTCAATGCGATCAAGATTACGAACGGAATAATCTGCGTGCATGATACTATCGATATTTTGCACATAATGATATAGCTGTTGTGGAATCATAGCTATTTTATCACAATCATCAATGATCTTATATATGGTACTTTCATCTTCATGCAAGCGGCCCCTAGGAAACCGGATCGTTGCCCATAATTTACTAGAATACAGCTTATTCCAAGCCGCTACATAGTCAGTACTAGAGTTACCATGCATTCGCTTTAAACAGTACTTGCTATTAACGAGTGTCGCTTCATCAACGATACGATGGCTATCGATAGATATTCTCGATTTATTATCTTCTATACAGATAGAGCAGATAGCCATATCTGCTTCTCCAGAAATAATAGCTGCCAGCATTGAATCAATATATCTTGGATCGAGGTAATCATCACTATCCACAAATGCGATATATTCGCCAGACACTATATCCAATCCAGCATTGCGAGCAACAGATAGTCCACCATTATTTTGATGTATTACTTTGATTCGTTTATCTTGTTCCGCCCATTTATCGCACATCAATGGGCAACCATCGCGAGAACCATCGTCAACCAGAATGATTTCAAGTTCTTTATATTCTTGTGTGATGATACTATTGACACATCGATTTAGATACCTCTCAACGTTATACACTGGCACTATAATGCTTACGAGTGGATATTTCATCAACGTATCTCCTTTGCTATCGTAGATGGATCTCCCATAGCCATTTCCAATTCAATACGATAAGTATTTTCTGCAATCGCGGCATCCATGAATGGCTTAAGGCTTTCATCATGTAGGATCGCAATTGTGGTTCGCTGGTCATTTCCATAACATAATCGGCTTTTCGCGAAGCACTAATTCCTTCGCCGTGTTTAATCATGGGAATCACCCAGCCGATGTCATTGGCTATATGGAAAGATAGATTCTCGCGTACTCCCCCGTCGTTCATATGATTCGCAAAGAACCGTATTTTTTTATGATTGGCTTGGACTACGTTCAGCGGCTTCTCTCGCCTGAACACACTTGCCAGGCCATTCTCCAGATGCCGGTATTCATACAACGCTTTGCTTGAGGCGAACACATTGGGCTTGGCTTCAAGAGCAGCAAGCACGAACACAAGATCTTCTTCATAGCACATCGCCGTATCAAAACGAACATGCTCCACCAACCTGCGCACAAATAACTTGCCCCAAGGCGGATTAAGGTAGTCAACGCGCAATAGGTAAGACAAGGCAGTGTAATAACCCGACGCATCAGCAATGGCTGCTATGTCACGGTCGACTATGCTGGTACGCGACGCTCTCCCATATTCATCGATATAGTGTTTGCCGAATATCACCAAATCATAATCGCCAACTAACGCTTGTTCAACGCTATAACGAACCGCATCTGCCTCCAGCAAATCATCACTATCCACAAACATCACATAATCACCGGTACACTGATCCAAACCCACATTGCGGGCGCCAGAAGCTCCCACACCATTCCCCAGATGGATTACGGACACCCGCTCGTCACGCTCGGACCACTCGTCACATATCCGCGGGCATTGGTCAGGCGAAGCATCGTCGACCAAAATAATTTCCAAGCTAGAGTAGGTCTGGTCGGTAATACTGCGAATGCATTCGTCTAAAAACCGTTCCGCCTTATAAACCGGAACGATGATGCTCACCATGGGCTGATTCGTGGAATTCTCCGGCATCATGCTCGCCCCGCCTTGTTCAGATACAGGTCTTGCAACCGTGCGGCAACATCACGAATATCGTAGCCCGCAGCACGCACATCATCGGCATGATTCCGGCGTTCACCCGTCATCTCAATAGCATCGCGTATCTCCTGAGCCCACTGCTCAGCTGATTCTTTCAGCGACACATAGTGCAACAAATCGGTGACCTTGGCCTCTGGAGGCACAGCATCGGCAGAAGCAAAGCATGGGAGCCCCGCACATTGCGCCTCGACATACACAATGCCTAACCCCTCATATAGCGAAGGCAGTAGAAAAGCATCCATGGCCTGGTAGTAAGGAGACACGTCGCGCTGCGATCCCATGAACAATACGGAATCCTTGATGCCTAACTGCTCGATACGCTCATCCATAAGTGAACGCAGCTCACCGATGCCAACCAGCATCAGCAAAGAATCGGGCACCATGCGGTGATATTCGGCGAATACGTCCAGCAGGAATAACGGATTCTTCTGTGTGCGGAATCGCCCGCAAAATCCAATCACAGAGGTGCTTGATGCAATGCGCAGCTCAGTGCGCGTGGCACTACGTACCGCTTCATCATAAGCGAAATGAGCGGTATCAATACCATTACGAACCCATGTGAATGGTTTATCCGGGAACATATATTCCGCGGCCGCTTTCGAACAGGCACAATACACGTTCGGATACCGGTTAATCTGGCGTCTGGTCTGCCATTCCCGAAAGCGCCATATCAATGTATGCGCCAAATCGTCATGGTCATGGCTCACAGCGGTACCTGCGTTATGAGAGTGCAGAATACGAAGCTGCACTCCGTTCTCCGCCGCATATTTAAGAGGCAGTGCATAAGGGAAATTCGCATTTACGTGAATGCCCTGTATTTCAGGGTGATTTCGGAAGAACGACGTCAATGCGGTACGGGATTTCACCATGGATTCGCGCTGCGATACCATGACGCGAAACACACGTCCTCCCATGGCAAGAATCTCATCCTCGAAGGCCAACTTGTTCGCATCATGATCGCATAGGAAATCAAACTGCACCTTGGATCGGTCGATATGTCGATAGATATCCATCATCAGGCAATCGACACCGCCAAGATTCGGCCCCATGCCCCATTGCAGAATGCGAACAGGCTCATTCATGGGTTACTGCTCCCCTTTCAGCACCGTCAAGCTATGATATATCCGCGGGATATGAATCATCGCCCATATTTTGGCCTTGCGCAATACAGGCACCTGCGGGCTGGATAAAACATACGACGCTCTATCGGCAAGACGGTGTCGGCAATACGCGATTGTTGCACCATCCGCTTGCTTGTTCAATATACTATACAGCGTGTCATACCAACCTTGCATACGGCCGTAAGCCAATGCCAATTTGTCCGTATATCCACTTTTCTCCAGATAATCACAATACCGTTCGGCGCTTATACCCTTATCCAAGCTATGAGCATTCATTCCTGCCGTGGTTATCGACCCAGCGCGAATGCAATAATGGTAAAACCCACGCGGGTTGAAATAGATTCCACGCATTTTTCGGTATATGTGAGCCAGCAAATAATAATCTTCGTTATTGAGACCCTCCGGGAAAAGAAGAACGATTTTCCCTTCGCTGTCCTTGAACAATGCAGAATCGAACAATTTGTTCCATACGGCACTGGCCATGCGGTTGCGTCGGTGCAGGAAGTTATACAGCGCTTGATCACTTGTGAAAACCCGTTGCGGCAGGTCACCATCAATGCACTGCTCACGCCCACTTTCCCAGCTTTTGACAGTACCACACATCACCACATCCACAGCGGATTGCTCATCCATCCATCTATTCATCGTGGACAGCATTTCAAAATCAATCCAGTCATCGCTATCCACGAATGCAATCCGTGCACCCGTTGCAATGCCAAGTCCCGCATTACGAGCCGATGATAATCCTCCGTTGGCCTTGTGAACAACGCGGATACGATCATCTAGACGAGACCAGGCATCACACATCTCCGAAGACCTATCCGTAGAACCATCATCAATCAGAATGATTTCCAAATTCTTATAAGTCTGTCCCACAATGCTCGTTACACAACGATCCAGCCAACGCTCAACGTTGTACACAGGCACGATAACGCTGATTACCGAGTGGCAACTTGATACTTTATGCATTTGCATGCACATAATCACACCAAACTGTGGAAGCACGTTAGCCGATAAAAAGTAACTCTGCGCATAAACTCTTCCACCCCACTCGCTCTTCCCACCAAAACCTCTTATTTGTTTACAGCAGTATAGGAATACATACTCTTAAATTTCATGAATGCACAGAATCTAACAATGAACACCACAATATCCGAGGAACCAAAAACAATGCTGACACTCAGCACCGATATATTGTCTGTCGCCCATAAAATCATACAAGCAATAACATTAATAATAGCGCTCACCATGATTGCAGCGTTGGCATAGACCGCCTTGCCTATGGGAGAAAGAGCCGGGTACCCAAACATAAAACCGAAGTATCCGAAAAAAACTCCTACGACGAGTATGCGAAGATATTGTCCAGCATCATAATAGTTATTTCCAAGAACAATCGCACAAATAGGATTAGCAAAAATAAAAACGAAACTGCATCCAAGAAACCAGAATACTCCTCCGAACAAAATAACTTTATAGAAAATACTGTAATCTTTTTTCCTGACCATGAAAGGATACAGTGAATCGCCAATTGGTGGAATCATCTGCTCACCAACAGTCGATATTTTTGTGGCCCCTGAGAACAATCCCATCTCCACCGATTCAGGTAGGAACTTCATACCTAAGAATATTGATCCTAAAGAACCATTGATACTGACAGAGATTCTTGAAATGAAAAACCAAAAACTAGATTTAATAGATGAAAAAATTTCCGATATAGAAGTCTTCACAAATTTGATGTTATCTTTATGTATAAGCGCAAATGCCCACACAAGAGCTATCGAATCGAATATAACCATCGAAAGAGGATAAAATATAAGATTTTCATCACCGCGAACGAGTATCAAAGACACAACCAAAATACCAGATTTGGCAGCAACAGTACGAATTGTAATCGCCTTCATTTGTTCTATTCCACGGAAATATGCATCAGGAAGGAGCGCTTTTACAATCGAATCAATATAAAAAATCGAAACAAGAACGAAGTGCTCTTTCAACATATCAATAAATAAGGTACAGCAAAGAAACGCAATCGTGGACATCGCTGCCAATACCATTTTGGCTATGGTCATTGACGACAGGAGACGAGATATTACCTTACCATCTTCACGGTGAAGAGAAATCTCTGCTGTCGTAGAAAGCTGAAACCCGAATTCAACAATCATCTGGAATACAAGACATATCGACGTCGAAAATCCTATCAGACCGAATTTTTCGACACTAAGGACACGAGATAAGTAAGGGAACAATAATAATCCGATAAAGTAATTTGAGAACGTTAGTGCGTATAAAAAGAAAGAATTTTTGATGATTCGCTTTCTGTCACCCACGGTCAGACCTCTTTTTCTTTCCATACATGTCATCAAATAAAATATATTATGAATATGAGCATATTCACTTGCTTTTCAGCAAGTATCTTTTCTTTGAAATCATACACCATGCTCCAAATTGTGGACTAATCGTACTTATCAGAACAATGAGACGATGTTTCCAAGGTAGATCCAGTGTACTCACTGCTAGCGCATTAGATCTCAAGTAATGAATGCACTCTCGATAAAGCTCAGAGTACTGCTCTTCTGCATTTGCATTCATTATCTGGCGAAGACAATAATTGTAGCAACTCCAATAATGCCATTTCATTGCTTTTTTAACAATCAAGCTGTCATTCTGAAGATGAGCACTGATGTATGATATGGTTTTCAGAGATCCGATGCCTTGCTTTTCAACATTGGCTTTGGTCGTGGCGCTATCAGGATTGTTCATGCGGTACCAATAGACCTTACGACTCCCGACCCCCACACAATTTGCGAGACTTGCGGCATGCGTGATAAATTGCAGACCTTCTCCTGTAGTAAGCTCAGGCACAAAGCGGAGCCCGTTTTTATTCAGAAAATCACGGCGGTATAATTTATTCCACGAGCCCAATGGGACCCTCGGATAGAAGAATTCAGCAATAGCCATATCTGGGCTCCATTCCACAATATGGTCTTCAGAAACCTGCTGCATGTTGACATTCGTAAAACAATTTTTCGATATTACTATATCTGCGCCGGTCTGTCGTTGAATGGATAACATATAGTCAACAAAATCTGGCATGATGGTATCATCACTATCCACGAATGCAAGAAAATCACCTGTGGCATTATCTAAACATGCATTTCGAGCACCAGAGAAACCACTATTGCCTTGATGAATGGCCTTTATTCTATTATCTTTAGCAGCATATTCATCAACAATCTGACCGGATCGATCAGTCGATCCATCATCGACTAATACGATTTCAAGGTTACTGTAGTTTTGATTTTGTATTGATTCTATGCACTGTGCGACATATTGCTCATTATTGTAAATACACACACAAACAGAAACGACAAAATCACTCATCATGGCTTCTCCTTATCAAATTTCATAGCCTTACCCGAATTCACCGTCCAAGAGCATTTACCAGAAACTCAACACATCGCATCCTCTCGGACTCAAGCCGAGGCCGAACAGAATCAAAATCGATAACTCCATCATGCCAAGGCTTGTCTTCGATGAGCTGCTGTTGCTCCAACCCACAGGTAGACAGCAACGAACTCATACGGTCATCCATATTAACTTTGCCATTATGCTTGCCTCGTACCACATGGAATTGTTTCTCGAACAGAATCGAGAATGCCGTGCCATGGAACGACGCCGTCAACACATGTTCGGCATGCCTGATGAGACTCAAATAATGGTTAGGCGCAGCTTCTTCAAGAAGATGGAAGCCATACTCCTTAAGTCCAAACGATTTATTGCCCGTGAACATCACATACACAGGTAATCCTTTTGCCTCGGCATACTGCTTCACAGCCTTAGCAGCGCTATCATTCAGTTCAATTGAATCAATCGCGTAGTAGAAGATGTATGGCTCATCAACCAATCGGGGCGCAGTGATGTCCTCGTAATCCTCCTGCTTCAACAGCAATGTGGGATCAATGACCTGTATAACCGGCTGCTTCAACAACGGCTGAAGATATTCCTGAGCGGTCTTCTCACGCACAGAAATATCTTTATAGCCTGCCAATAACTTCTGGTATCTCTCAGCAAGAGCTCTATCATCACGCTTGTCAAGGATATGCCCCCCCATGCTGGAGGCGTAGGAAATCTTCGGCTTGTTGTGTACAAAATTCAAAAAATATGCGTCGCTGTAGTCCCAAGCATCCATGTTCCAAATCTGATCACTACCAGATACAAACACATCATACTGGGATTCCAAATCATCCATCTGCGAAGAATCCTCATAGAATTTCGCCGTAAGCTTCAATGACGAATGCACCAGAGAAGTAAAGTCGTCATGTCTACGCTGGATTATTTTGTGATGAAATAGCGCATACAAATTTTTGACGATATCTTTCGGCCCTGAAACTTTCTTGTACACGTCATACAAATACTGTTGACGTGGCGTCGAAAAATCGATAATGTCACACTCATAGCCAAGCTGTTGAATCTTACGCTGCGTCGCAAATGCCTGCAGAAATGATCCATTGTTATGCGCAGCATGATATGTGATAAGAGCGGCTTTCTTCACATGAACTCCTTAATGTTTTCTTTTGTTACGCAGCTATTTCTATTTACCGAGCACAACTGGGAAGAAACGATTCATCATCGCCGAAATGGGCCAACAACATAAAACTGATACGAACACGATTAATAGCCCTTGCCATAATTCTGTGTATCCAATGGTGGTTTGGCCAAAACTTGATACTCCCTGTTCAAATAAATCGGTCCAGGCATAGATAAGGACATGATTCATAGCATAAAATATCAGCGAGTTCTTTCCTGCATAATTTAAAGCAGTCTTGAGATATTTCAAACCTGACATTCGTGACAATTGAATAAGACTCGTAACAACAGCAGCGATTCCAAACAAAGCGGCCGGAAGATAGAAAATAAACCAACCAAATGTATTGGAATATACATCCAAATATGTCTTGCTGAAATAAATATTGCAAAAACTCATCATTCCACTGCATCCGTATAGTAAGATATACGCCAATGCTGGATTAATTTTTCGCGAGGTAAAGAAGCGCTCTATTTTTTCCCAATTACTTTTCGCGATAAATCCAATCACGAAGAAAAAGAAACCGGTGAGAGCTGTATCTAAACACCATGGAACAGTGCGTCCAACATAAGTTCCATAGCAATATCCTGTGATCGCCGCAATCACAGCCAATATCACGGTTGCGCCTTGTGACAGAGACTTCCGGACAAACCAATACGCGACTATCTCGATAACAAACAGGCTTAGGAAAAACCATGGGAGGAATTCATATGGTCCACCTCTCAGCTCGGTAAAGACGCCGACTAGCGTCTGAACAGGAGATACTGGCTTCTCTCCGCGGATAATCGCTCTCACGTATTGGCATATTTTAATAATGCATCCGAAGAAGATGCCTGGAACTATGAGAGTTCGGAATTTACGCCATATAAAAGCCGAAAATGACTGATACCGACGAATAGAAAATACAAATCCCGACAGCGCATAGAAAAGCGGAATGTGAAACGCATAGAAGAAGATACGAATCGGCTCAGGACATATCGTATGCCCCCAGAAAACCAGTAATATAGCTAGTCCCTTGCCGTAGTCCACCCAAGCGATACGGCGGGTGCCACTAGGATGCTGTAGATTATCGTTCATTCGTATCACTACCTTGCTATGGTGCGAAGTACCGTGTTCAGCAACGTCTTCCACTGGTCGATGATCGTTTCCTTGGCAAAACGGCCATTGCCGTCACCGGCATGCAGAGCGTACCGCTCGCGTGTTGCTCTATCTTCAATGAGACAATCGACATTCTTGGCCATGGCAGTGATATCGTCTGGATGCACCAAATTACCATTGACTGCATCTTCAATAATCTCTGACGGTCCGGTCGGGCAGTCAAAACTCACAATGGGAAGACCATACGCCTTGGCTTCCAGCAACACCATCGGCAGGCCTTCAAACCGTGAGGTCAGTACAAAAAACGCGGATTTGCGATAATAGCTGTCTGTATCAGGTACTCGCCCTTTCAGAATAAGCTGATTGCCGATGCCCGCATGGGCTATTTTGTCCTCCAGCGTTGAGCGATCTTCACCTTCACCGAGAATAAGCCACTGCCAACCTGGATGCTGTGGCAACACCTGCGCCGCCACATCCACGAGCATGTCGAACCCTTTTTGATAGGTCAGGCGCCCGGAACTCAAAATCGTTTTAGACGTAGACGCATATACCGGTGCCGGATCCGGTACGATCATTGGGTTTGGGATATCGATAACCAGGCATCGGGGTTTAAGATGCTGCTCATATAGATTTTTATCCGCCGTGGTAAGCGTCACTATGGCATCAGCCTTACGTGCCGCCCATGGCCGTGTCAATTTGCGGTAGGGTACACCGGGATTCTGCAGATAGTTAAAATGCTCCCAGGAAATGATTTTCACGCCAGTACCACGTTTCAACGGCAACGTATACATGTCGAGAATGCCATCGATGTCGATCAGTATGTCAATATGATGCTTCTTTACCAGTCCGCGCAATCGCTTTACCGTATCAAAGTAATGCTGAATACCGTGCGTGACTGTCGGATATACCGTATCTCGTCCGATGGTCTCATCAATCGGGAAGAATGGCCGCGGCTGTTCCTCAAACAAGCTGATGAAAGATACCTCATAGGAGGGGTCCTTCACTAATTCGTTTGCCACCATAATGGAAACGTTCTCCGTACCACCGGATCTGGTAATGTCGCCAGAGAAAAACGCGATATGAGGCCTCGTCATGCGACTTCGCCTTCCCATGACGATGAATGTTTGGCCTGCTTATGGAACTTGGATTTGAGAACCTCTGCATTTGTCTTCCACGCCGAAACACGCTGATTGGAAGACATCACCAACAAATGGAGCACAGGGAATGTCGCTGATTCGTGCCGCACCCACGAACCGAAATCGGGTTCGAAAATGGCTGAAGCGAGGAAATAACCCAAGAAAATAGACAATGCAAGGAACTGGTTTTCATCCTCAATCTCATCGACATGAACAAACAAACCAGCCAGATATACAGTAACCGCCAGCTGGAAAAATAGGAACGGAATATACTGCATACCCTTTGTCAGCAATTCCACAGGAACGAGCATACGCGCCGCATTAACACCGTAATTTGCAAGAAATAACGGAAGATTGTCGCTCGATGCGCTATCGCCTCCAATCCAATTCTGAATGATAGTGACTGAGGCCTCGGTATCCGTATCACGCCCAGCAAGGCTGATATCACGAACACTCATAATCAACTGGAATTCGTCCGGCTTGATCACACGTGCAGCGACCATCACTGCGCACACCAACACATACATGCTAATCAGAATTCCCAGTAATCGTGCTACACGGGGCAGATTCACAAACCGATGGAACAGACGCAAAATGCAGTAGACCGCGATTGCCAGTGCCGCGATAAGAATATAATAGGCGCGGAAAACCGTACTTTCAAAGTATAGAATCAACGATGAAATCAATAACTTCACCGTAGTGTTACCGATGTGCGAAATAATCACCAAATATACGGCGAAGAAGAACAGGAACTGAATAACGTCCTTGCCGATGTTGAACACATAGATATTTAACAATCCCACGCACGCAAGAAGGAACACCAATTGAGGTAGATCCGGTTCATCGATTCTGGTGATTACCAGCAGTATAATGTCCGTCATCAGCAGACCGAGGAACCAGCTCCAATCAGTCAACTTGACAAAATTGAACACATTCACGGTCTTGAAGAAGTTCGCAGCCACCTCATATGAGCCGCTCCATGCCTCGACCGAAACATCGCCGTTGGCCATACCGAGAATACGTTTGTTGTCATAAAAATACTTATTCGGCAACATCAGTGTGATGATCTTCGCAATCATCATAACGATGAATGTCAGCATAATAGCGGCGTTCTTATTATGGTTATCACGCCAGTTATGAACGACTTGGTCCGTCTCTATTTGTTCCATCAGCGGCATTCCCTCGCTTCAGCCTCGATTAATGCCCTCACATAAAAATCCTGCAGCCACTCGGCATTCTTCACAATGTCATATCCTGCTTTGGTCACTAACTTCGCTCCATCGGCGCGATTAGACTTTGCGGCATATTCGTCATATTGATTAAGAATATGCTTTGCCCATTCTTCGGGAGTGGAGTCCAAAGGCATGATTTGTACATTCCCAGTTACATCACATTGTGGCGGCACTTTATCGGAAATCATGCAAGGCAATCCGGCGGACTGTGCCTCAATCATGGTCATGGGAAAACCTTCGAACAAGGAAGGCAATACAAATGAATCCATTCCTTGCATCAGCCGGTTCACATCAGTGCGCACTCCGGTAAAGACCACATTCTCATCAAGCCCAAGCTCGTGCACCTTGGCCTTGACCTGATTCTTGAGGCTATCGTCCAATTCTCCGCCACCCACAAGCCATAGCTTGCTATTCGGACGCATCTTATGCACCGCAGCAAAGACGTCCACAAGCTGCATGTGATTTTTCTGGGGGAAGAACCGGCCGACATGGCCAAGAACGAAACAATCTTCAGGAGTCTGGAACTCCGCGCGTACCTCTTCAGCCACTGTTGGGTCGTAGCGGTACAGAGCTGTATCTACAGCATTGCGCTCCTGAATCACTCTGCTACGATTCTTCACGCCAAACAGCCAATCACCAGCTTCCTGACCACACGCGAAATAATGTGTGGCATAGGGAGGCAGACGGAAACGGAAGTACTCACGAACCACAGACTTCAAATCAAATCCCACCGGACGATTGTGTGCATGGGCGATGCGCACTGGAACACCCATCTCCTTAGCGATACGCAACGCGAAATAGCTGCGTTCCTCCAGATTGGAATGGATAATCCGATATTCGGGATGTACCTTAAGAAACCCACGAAACTGACGCTTGTACTTGTCGAAATATTGCGGATATAGCGGACACATGCGGTACACTTTTCCGCCAAGTTCCGCAATCTCGTCCTCATAGGCGGCCTTATAGTCACGGTTGACGAGAAAATCATATTGAACCTTGCTGCGGTCCATGCGCCGCAGATAATTCATCGTCATGGTCTCGGCACCGCCACGGTCCATCACCGTGTCCAGCACGAGCACGCGCACCGGCTCGCTCATCGTCTAATCTCCTCAATTACCAGTTCCGTATTCTGCCGCACAATGACGTTATCCGGAATATCCTTCACAACCACGCAGCCAGCGCCTACCACTACATTATCGCCGATGGTTACACCTTTAAGAATCGTCACACTGGAGCCAATCCAGCAATGTTTCCCGATAGAGACCGCAGCCTCGCTGTATCCTTGGTCTTTGATCGGCGTCGTCGGATCGGCAAATCGGTGGTTATGATCGTAGATGCGCACGTTCTCGCCGAAAATCGTACCGTCACCGATAGTGATGCTCTTGCGCGCATGCAATGCGCAGAAATCATTGAAGAACACGTCATCGCCAAGAACCACGCGACCACCATTCTCAATTGTCAGCTGAAATGCACGGCGCATATGGAAGCGCTTGCCATACACGAAATCACCGTGGAAAACAATACGGTACAACCACTTCAGCATTAGCCCTGTGAACCGGTACCATACCTTGATGAGTATCATGGCTTGCTGCGCTCCTTACATTCATTATTTACCCACGGCCATGTCTGACGATTCGACCGGCATTATGGCCCCATTCGTTGGGCCTACGACTATTGTTCGTACTCTTCGGTAATTCTACGGATCATTGCCCCTTCAGTGAATCGCTGGCGGTAGGTGTCCTTCACCGCCTCGAAGGTCGGGGAATCGTCCAACAACTTTTCAACGGCCGCGGCGCCCTGTGCAACATCACCTACAGCGAACAATTCACCGTTGACACCAGGCAAAACAACCTCGTCATTGCCCGTAGTGCGGGTAGCCACAATCGGCACACCAGCACACAACGATTCCAACAACGAGTATGGCATGCCTTCATACAGAGAGGGCAGTAAGTACACATTGAATGCACGTACCAATAGGCTGGTATCCTGTCGGTAGCCAAGCAGGTGTACGAATCCTTCAAGATGATGAGAAGCAACAAAATCACGCACCTGATCTTGCAGTTCTCCTGAGCCTATATATACGAAATGCACATTTCTGCCATCATCGTGCACACGTTCGGCGATACGCACGAATGTCATCGGATCCTTGCGAGCGTCAAGCCATGCGGCTACACCAACAATCGGCACATCCTGAGGTACCAAATCATCCAATCCCAATCGGTGTCTAGACTCGGTACGAGTGGGCAACTGCAATTCAGGGACACCGTTGTAAATCACGGCGAATTTGCTCGGCTTATCGATGTGATGACTGAGCGCACTGCGATATTCGCCCTCACTCACATTGAAAGTACGTGTGGTTGCCCAACGACTCATCACGCGCTCAGCCAATCCAAACACCGCTCTCTTCTTCGCAGAGAACTCCGGCGCGTCAAACGCATAAGCATGCGGGGTATAAAAGATTTTCGGCACATGCTCCAGTTTGGCGGCGGCACGTCCAACAAGCCCGGCAATCGAACTATGGCAGTGCACAATATCCGGCTTGATGCGGCGCAATGTAGCCCGTAGGGATTTCACCGCTTTCCAACTCGCCCGAAGGTCAGCGGAACGAACCAGATTGGGGTCAAGAATCAGCGTGACGTGCTTTGCCAGCTCTTCACGCTGTGACTCGAACACGTGGTCATATCGTTCTCCGTAGATGAGCGTTAATTCATAGCGCTCCGGATCGAGATTCTTCAACAACTGGAGCACATGCGTGCGTACGCCTCCGCCTACTGTCTCCACAATAAAGACGACTCGTTGCCTCAAATCTCTGCCTTCCCCCTAGAACGTGTCCACCTTACGGAGTTCTCACTCCACGCAGTCGGTTCTCTCGATTCTCCACGTATAATCAACGACCATCGGCCGTTGTACGACGCCCACGGCGGGCATTACGGGAAGCGGAATTCTGTGATGAGTCACCCGTCGAGGCCTTCGTACGGCGATTCTTGACTTCCGACTCTTCATAGTAGTAATAGTTGCTCTTACGGCTACGCTCATGCGCAACGCGGTTGAACGCCACACCGCCAATCCTTACGTGGGCGACTTTCAGCTCGCGCACTGTATTGCGCAGAGCCTTCTTCTGTCCAACATTCTGGCTGACAACGAGCAACACCGTACCACCGGAGCGAGCAAACACCGATGCATCGTTGGAAACCTGAATAGGGGCGGTGTCGATGATTACGTGGTCATAATGACGAGTGGCCTGGTCCACCATGTCACGCATGACATTGGAACCAAGAATCACATTCGAAGTAGAAGTTTCCTCAACAGGCAACACCTGCATCTCGGGCTTCCAATACCGTTGCACGGCAGTACGTGCATCGACATCACCCGCAAGCAACTTAACCAAGCCCACTGCATTGTTCAAGCCCAACACCTTCGCCATAGAGGGGTGACGAGCATCCGCATCAATGAGCAGTACGCTCTCACCCTTCTCTGCATATACGGCTGCGAGATTGACCGAAACCGAGGTCTTACCCTCGCCAGGCACGGCAGAGGTCACGATAATCACATTGGAATGATCATTATCAGGGCGATCCTTATTACCGTTCTCGACGAACGACAGATTAGTGCAAAGCCTGCGGAATTCCTCAGCCGCATGGCCACGCGGCTTGACGATGACCGCAGGAACATGCCCGGCGACAATGAAGCTCTTCGGGATAGATGCGAGAATCGGCGCATTGACCGCATTGGTAATGTCGGTCTGTGCATGAATATTGTTGTCTGCAAGCTCCCGCAGGAATGCACCCAACACAGCCACCACAAGAGCTGCGACCACACCGATCGCCATATTCGCTATGATGTTAGGCGAGGAGGGCAACGTAGGTTCAACAGGCTTCTGCACAGTAGTCAGCGTCAACATGTCCGAAGCATCGGCGGAAACCTGCTTGTTGAGTTGCTTGGCCACCTCGTTAAGAATCAGCGTGGTGTCTTTGGCGTTCGGATAAGTGACCGTGATATCTAACAAAGTGGTACCGGTAACGTTCTCGGCAACAACCAGCTTCCTGAGCTGCGGCACGGTCTCGTGCAGACCCAAATTGTCGATAGTCGGCTGAAGCACGGCATCAGACTGAACCACTTCAATATAATTCGCCAACTGAGCCGCTGCCGACGACGCCGCTGCCGACGACGATTGGGCCGTACTCGCATCTGCACTGGCGGTAGCCTTTGGCATCAGTTGAATCTGAGCGGAATACATGGGGGTAGCAGTGAAGGTGAAGCCAGCTACGGCACCCACGGTAACTACAAACAGAATAATCTCAAGAATCCAGTGGCGCTTAATGGCCCGGAACAAATCCGCTACCGTCATCTTCTCCCTTTCACTGACGTTTCACATTTCACACTGGGCATAACTCTACTCAGGGGTATGCCAAGATGCAGGACACGTCCCACAGGCGCACAATATCATTACGGCGGAAGGATGGCGGCGAGCTATCGTTTTTGCCGTGAGTACGTCGACAAAGAAACCCCGAGCATGAGCGTTGATATTCCAACGTTCATGCTCGGGGTTTTCATATATGAGGTACTTTCTCTACAGCAGACAGCTATCTGCGCAAATGTACCTCTTTGAAGGCAGATACCCTACTGAATCAGTTCTTGAAGCTGTGAATCGGAGCGGGAATACGACCGCCACGGGTCACGAAGGCCTCGCAGCTGGTCTGGTTGACCGGCATGATGGGCGCGTAGCCCATCAGGCCGCCGAAGTTCGCCATCTCGCCCACGCCCTTGCCGGCAACCGGGATCACGCGCACGGCTGTGGTCTTCTGATTCACCATGCCGATGGCGGCTTCGTCGGCGATCAGGCCGGAGATGGTGGAAGCAGAGGTATCGCCCGGAATGGCGATCATGTCAAGACCCACCGAGCATACGCAGGTCATGGCCTCAAGCTTCTCGAGGGTCAGGCAACCGGAGGCGGCAGCGTCAATCATGTTCTTGTCTTCGGAGACGGGGATGAACGCACCAGACAGGCCACCCACGTAGCTGGAGGCCATGATGCCGCCCTTCTTCACCTGATCGTTCAGCATGGCCAAAGCCGCGGTAGTGCCAGGAGCGCCAACCTGCTCAAGACCGATCTTCTCCAGCACTTCACCCACCGAGTCGCCTACAGCCGGGGTCGGAGCGAGGGAAAGGTCGATGATGCCGAACGGAATGCCGAGGCGGCGGGAAGCCTCCTGAGCCACCAACTGACCGACACGAGTGATCTTGAACGCCGTACGCTTGATGGTTTCGCACAGGAACTCGAAATCCTTGCCTTTGGCCGCATCCAATGCGCGGGAGACGACACCCGGACCGGAAACGCCCACGTTGATCACGGCGTCGCCTTCAGTAACGCCGTGGAAACCGCCCGCCATGAATGGATTGTCGTCCGGAACATTGCAGAAGGCCACGAATTTCACGCAACCGTAGGAATCGTTGTCTGCGGTGCGCTCGGCGATGTCTTTGATGATATGGCCGAGCAACTCCACCGCATTCATGTCGATACCGGTTTTCGTGGAGCCAACGTTTACCGACGAGCAGACGATGTCCGTTTCGGAAAGCGCCTGCGGCAATGATTTGATTAACAGTTCTTCGGCCGGGGTCATGGCTTTGGAGACCAATGCCGAATAACCGCCGATCAAATCGACGCCGACTTCCTTGGCTGCCTTATCCAACGCGTGCGCGATTTGGACAAAATCTTCCGAAGTCTTGCAGCAGCTGGCGCCCACCAGAGAAATAGGAGTCACGGTGATGCGCTTGTTGACAATCGGGATGCCATAATCGCTTTCGATGGCTTGGCCTGTGGAGACCAGGTCTTTGGCATACGTGGTGATCTTACGGTAGATATTGTCGCAGGTTTGCTCAACGGAATCCGTCGCGCAGTCGAGCAACGAAATACCCATCGTGATGGTACGGACGTCGAGCTTTTCCTGCTCGATCATCTGATTGGTCTCGTGGACCTCCATGATATTCAGCATGGTATTTCCTTAAGTCCTTTTCTTTTGAGGCCCGGCTCAGATGCGGTGCATCTTGGTAAAGATCTCCTCGCGCTGGCAGCGGATGCGCACGCCAATCTCCTCGCCGAGCTTGTCGAGATCGTCCACAATCTCGCCGAATTCCTTGTCGGCCTTGGAATAGTCCACAATCATCATCATGTTGAAGAAACCGTCGATAATGGTCTGGGAAATGTCAAGCACGTTGACCTGATGTTCGGAAAGGTATGTGCAGACGCGTGCGATGATGCCGACAGTATCCTGGCCGACGACGGTGATGATTGCCTTGTTCATGGAACTCCCTAAACGTGAGGTGTGAATATCCAGTTACCGTCTTGGCGAATTGCCGGACGTGCCCTCAAGTATAGGGAAGGCACGTGCCAAAACACGTGCCTTTCGTCTATTTTGCCTTACATACTGAGATGACTGCCGGTTACCACCTGCCACTGCAGCAGCTGTATGTCACCGCCAGATGCTGTCAAGCACACGCACATCCACGCAATCGACCTTGCCGTCAGCAACAAAACGGAACTCGCCATCGCCGTCCGCACCTTGGAACAGCATACTGCCGGCCGCTTCGCCGTTGTTAAGGAAGACTTCCACCACATTACGGTCGAAGAAGATTTCGACGCGACGCACATCGGCGATGCCGCTATCGAAATCGATGTCGTCCACGACTGTTCCCTTCGTGACCAGTCGGGTCACGCCGTCGCGACGCTGCAGCTGCAATTCCATCGAATTACCATTGGCGGGATTGGTACCGGTCGCGATGAGCATTGTGAAATCGTCATCGTCAGCCAGATGCATGTCCGTGTAATACGCGTTGTTCGGTACAATAAAGAAGGTCCCGTTTTCGTCTGCATGCGCTTCCAAACGATCGCCTAGCAGCTGCTCGTACACTTCCTTGACAGGACGGCTGGTCAAGCGGCCGTCACGCACGTGCAGTTCACGTGGCAGCGACATCATGCCGTTAGCGATGCACGGCTTTTCCACACGCATCGCGGGAAAGTCGGTATACCAGCCGAACGCAATACGACGCCCGTCGTCGGCAGCAAAGCTTTGCGTCGCGTAGTAGCCGGTACCGAAATCGCACCAATCGCTGTTCCCTACCTGCAAACGTGGGCCATCGGCGGTGTCCTTGAGATCACCAACATACCAACGCACCTGCTGGAAACGACCTTGCTTGTCACGATAGTGCATCAGAGCTCCGATGGCGACCGTCTTGCCGTCGAGCTGGAACAGGTCAGGACATTCGTAGGTACGTGACAGCTGGTGGCCGAAGTCGGCGAGCACCGGTCCTTCATACTGCCACGTCACGTTGCGCTTGAGCGGTTTCTTCGCGGAGAAGAGCGCCATGGCAGGCACCGTATCCATATTGGGCTTGTCGGTGCCGGGCATGCCTTGCGGACCGCACGTAAACCAGCCGTCTGTACCCTGTACGCTGATGCCAGGCGCCGCGGAGGACACAGCATCAGTATCGAATTCGGCGACCGGCAGATTCGTGGCGGTCACCATGTAAGCGCGTTCCGGATTGATCGCCTCGCCGGACATGCCGGTTTCCACCTTCGGATCACGGAAATCGAAGCCAAAACCATCGTTAACGCGCAACGCGACTGGAGATTCGACACTCACATGCACGCCATCCTCACACAAGCAGGTGGTCTGGTATTCAGTAACAGACGATTCGTCTCCGCGAGTCTCCAGGTGCCGGGTTAGATACAGGCGAATAGCGGCCGCATCATCACCCTTGCAGGGATTGTCACACGCATCCACCGTCACCGCGGATCCGGAGAACGCGCCGCCAACGATGCGTTCGTCGATATGCAGCTCCGGCTGCGGTTCGAGGAAGATTGGCAGATGCGTCCAATGCACCAGATCGCGGCTCACTGCATGGCCCCAGTGCATATTGTCCCAGCCAAAACCATACGGATTGAATTGGTAGAACAGATGGTAGCGTCCTTGGAAACGACACAGGCCGTTAGGATCATTCATCCAGCGAGCGAATGGCTCGAAATGCGCCGCAGGGCGAGCGAAACGATCATAGATCTGCTCCAGCGTCGGCTGCGTATCCCATTCATTGTCATATGGATTCATGCTGATGAAACGCACGCCTTCATCAAGAAGATTCTCACACTCGGACAAGTAGGCGAACCGCACGGTCAGTTGGCGCGCTCTCACCGTGAGACGCACGTTTGTCGGCACCGGAATCAAGAAACGGTGGCGACGCTCGGCCACCGGCATGGCATGGCTGGCGATTTGATGGCCGTCCCCGTCTGTAATGGTGACGGCAGCGTCATCGCCGCATCTTTCGGCGAACAATTCCAGCAAACGGTAGCCGCCGGTTTCGATGGCAACGGAATAGTTGTCAGGCATAATAATCTCCTCCACAGCGCCACATGATCAGATATCACGTGGCTACGCATTGAAAACCGATAATCGGAAAACTAAATATGAAAAAGGGGAACACCCGTCACAACACGATGGAATCGCGTTCGATGATGCGGCAGCGCAATGCTGTTTTGCCGCCATCTTGTTGTCTCTGTACCGCCATGCCATGATCGGATTCGAGATCCGCCACGGCCTTATCGCCGTCAAGCATGGCAACCAGCTGCCGAACCGCTTCGAAGCCCATTTCATAATGGGGCAATTCCAGCGTGGTCAGAGATGGTTTGATCACATCAGTGATGAACGGCTGATTGTCGATGCTAATCACCGACACGTCGGTTCCGATGCGCACTCCGCGTTCTCGCGCAGCTTCATAGATGAAGGTGGCGCGCACATCGTTGAAACAGAAGATGCCGTCCGGCTTGATTTCGTCGAATACCCGCGCCGCCTCAGCAGCAGCGTTGGTCATCTCGAATACATTGACGACCAACGCCTCATCGAATGCAATGCCAGCTTCCGCAAGCGCACGCCGATAGCCATTCAGACGCTCCCCCTGCGCGATAATAGTGGTTGCGGAACCGTAGTAAACGATGCGTCTGCATCCGGCTTGAATCAGACGGTTGGTGGCATCGTACCCGGCCATCTCGTCATCAGGGTAGATTGAAGGAACCTTCCCTGCGGCGTCCTCACTATCCACCACTACTGTCAGGCTGCCCTCCAATGCCTTAGGGATGTCCACTTTACGGTGATACATAATGGCGTACAGGAAGCCGTCCACGTTGTACCGACGTAGGGCGGATATCTCTTGGTCTTCAAGTTCGGCATCATTGTTGGTGTTTGCGGTAAGCAGGATGTATCCAAGCTTGCGCGCGGCGTCCTGCGCCCCTTGGAGCACCCGACCCGCATACGGAGTCGTGGCTATCTCATCGGTGACGAATCCCAGAGTATTGGATTTGCTGGTGCGTAAGGTGCGCGCCACGGAATTAGACTTGTACCCCATGCTCTCGGCAGTCGTACGGATTCTCTGCGCAACCGCCTTGCTGACGCGATTGTGATCCTTGTTGTTCATAACCAAAGACACAGTGCATACGGAAACACCCGCTTCCTTAGCTATGTCTTTGATAGATACCAATCGTTTGGACCTGTTCACTCGTTGACTTACTGACGACTGCAGCATTTTATCACCCCCTTTTTCTGCGAACATGTCACGATGTCTGGTTTCGGGCGCGGCCCGTGCTCTGTTCCATGCGGTCATGAATGTCCATTCCAGGCAGACGGCCGAATGAATAAACAATCCAAGCTGTGCAGAACATCGGCAGCGACAAACCGAACACCATGAGAATTCCAGGCCATTGCACCCATACAAGCACGGTGAGAATCAGCAGTCCGACCTGCAGAAGGCTGCACAACGGGCGTGCCACAATCATCGCCAGTGTTGTACGAACAATCCAGACGGGACTCTCTTCATAGTTCGCGCGCACCACCCAAACCAAGGACGAGAACACCGCCAAAACTACGATGATGAGCAGCAGCACGCCGGAAACCATGATGTCGAAATCGCCGCGAGCATGCCAGTTCATCACGTAGTAGTCGACGATAACCACGGCCCAGAAAATAACCAAAGGCCAACCGAAAAGATTCGCGCGCTTGACTTCGCTTTTCCAGAAGCCGTGGAACGTCTTCCAAACTTCCTTGGCCCGCATTGAACAGTCCTCAGAAAGCAGCCACGCACGGAACGTAGCCTGCGCAGCCGCGAACGAGGGAAGAAATCCCAGCACGACTGCTCCCATCAGAGTGTGCGCGAGTATGGCCACGTTGACCACGAAAATCGCGACTAGCAGACGGCAGAACCGCTCGTAGGCCACAGAGAAGCGGGCAAGCATGGCGAATCCTTTCTATCGGCTGGCCTTTGGATTGGTTGTCTCTTGTCGGATTGCGTTTGACTCAGCCCTTGACCGCGCCGAGCATCACACCCTTGTTGAAGTACTTCTGCAAGAACGGATAGAGCACAAGCAGAGGCAGGGTAGAGACGATGATGATGCCGAACTTGATCTGATCGGCGGCCTGCTGCTGCGCAGCCGCGTTGACATTGGTTCCAGTACCCTGCGCCACCAACAGCAACTGCTGCAACACCACCTGCAATGGCTGCTTCGTGTCGTCGGTGATGTAGATAAGGCCCGTCATGAAGTCGTTCCAGTGGCCGACAAAGTAGTACAGACCAATTACAGCCAGAATCGCGGAGCTTAACGGCAGCACAATCTTGAAGAAGTAGCCAAAGTAGCTCAACCCGTCGATCTGGGCCGCGTCGAAGAGCTCTTCGGGGATAGAGGTCTCGAAGAAGGAGCGGGCCACGATCACGTTGTACACGGAAACCGCACCAGGCAGGATGAACACCCACATGGTGTTGTTGATGCCGAGGCTCTTGTACAGCAGGTAGTTCGGAATCAAGCCGCCGGCGATGAACATGGTCACGGTGAACAGGAACATAATCACGCGCCGCGGCTTGAACTCGCGACGGGATAGCGCGAAAGCGCAGGGAATGGTCACTGCCATGTTGACCGCGGTGCCGACCACCGAATAGATGATGGTGTTGAGATAGCCCTGCCAGATGCGCTGGTTGGCGAACACCTTAGCATAGCCAGCGAAGGTCACATCCTTGGGTAGCAGCAGCACTTCACCGCCGGCCACGGCGTTCGGATTTGAAAATGATGCGATGACCACGAACCACAGCGGGTAGAGCACCGCCACAATGGTCAGGAGCAGCAGCACATTGATGATGCCCGACACCGCCCAGTCACCCGGCTTCTGCTTCTGACGCACGTGCTTGTTCCAGGGAATGTCGTTCTTGTTCTGGGTAACAGCCTCAATTGTTGCAGACATGATAAAACCCTTCTAGAAAATGCTCGTATCGGAAACGCGCTTGGCGATTGCATTCGCGGTGATCAGGAAGACGAAGTTGACCAAGGTGTTGAACAGACCGATTGCCGTCGAGTACGAGTACTGGCCGTTGATAATACCGATTTTGTAGGTGTATGTGGCGATGACTTCGGTGGCCGGCATGTTCAGCGAGTTCTGCATCAGGTAGATCTTATCGAAGCCCACGTTGAGCACGGAGCCCATGTTCATGATGAGCAGAATCGCGCATGTCGGCATGATCGTAGGAATATCGACGTAGCGAATCAGCTGCAAACGGCCTGCACCGTCGATCTTCGCCGCCTCGTACAGCGATGTGTCCACGCCGGCGAGCGCAGCTAGGTAGATGATGGAGTTCCAACCAACATGCTGCCAGACTTCGGAAATCCAATAGACCGCGGTGATGGCGCTGGTGGAACCCATCAGTGATTCGTCGCCGAAGAAGCGACCGAGAATTCCGGTGCCAGGAGTCAGGAAGATGTTGAGCATGGAGACGATGACCACCACGGAGATGAAGTGCGGCATGTAGGTAATCGTCTGCACGAAACCTTTGATCTTCTTAGAACCGATCTGGTTGATCAGCAGGGCCAGGATAATCGGGAAGATGAAGCCCATGACCAATGTCCACAGGGAAATGCGGATGGTGTTGGTCATAATCTCACCAAACAGCGGGTTGTGGAAGAAATCCAGGAAGTATTTGAAACCGACGAATTTGCCGCCGGTCAGGCCTTTGGTCGGATCGAACTCGCGGAAGGCGAGCTGGATGCCCCACATCGGCACGTAGGAGAACAATCCTACGAAGAACAATGCCGGAGCGGAAAGAATCCACAACTGCCAGTAGCGACGTAAATGGTCGGCGATACGATCGAGCAGACCTGGTTTCTTGCGGTCGGGAGCCGCTTCCATCGCCACGGTCCGTGCAGCAACGCCTTGCGATGTTTGTGCACTCATGTTGGTCTCCAATTTAGGATGATTGCTAGGGAACAAAAGTGCGGGGTCCGACGGCATTCACAGGAGAGGAACGAATCCGTGCGATGGACCCCGCGGTATTGCTTGGCTACTTGGTGTACTTGTCGTACCACTTCTGCCAAATCTCGATGTTGGCGTCGAGGCCGAGGGTCGGTTCGGACACCTTCTTCACGTAGGCGTCCCATTCCTTGTCGATGCCGCCCTTCTGGACCCACTTCGCGATCTGGTTGTTCGCGTAGTTGGAGATGGCGGTGTTGTTGTTCTGCAAGGTGTTGGAGTCCTCGGTATCCGGGCGCACGTAGATCGGGACGACGTCCTTGACGCCGTCGACGCGGTTGCGCGCCTCGCGGATGGCCTGGTCGGAGGCGGTGACCTGGTCAGCATTGGTGTCGTTGACCATCTTCACGTCGTCGCGGATCCAGCCGCCGAAGCGGTCCTGCAGGGCGATGGCACGGGTGTCGGGATACTCGGCGTAAGCCTTCTTCTTGTCGATGGTGTACTGGTGATCGCCATCATCGGAGACGATATCCGGGATGGAACCGAAGAAACCGGCCACGGAAAGCTTCTCGCCATACATGGCGTCGATGACCTTGTAGATGGCGTCCTGGTTAGCGGCGTTCGGGTTGACGGTCAGGCCGGAACCGGAGTAGGCCCAGCGGCAGGCGTCCTGGGAATAATCCCACTTGACCTGGGAGTCGGGCGTGGAGGCGTCCTTCTTCAGCGGCGGCAGGGTGACGTACTGGTCGCCAAGCTTGTCGCCGTATTCGGCGTAGTTGGACCAGCCGAAGGAGACGCCGGTCAGCGCGGTCTAGCCGTCACTGACGGTCTGCGAAGTGTATTGCGAGGCGTCGCGGGTGAGCACATCCTTCGGGATAAGGCCCTTGGCCATGAGTCCGTGCAGGTAGGAGACGACGTCCTTGAGCGCGTCGGAGGTGTAGTAGCTCTTGACCTTGCCGTTGTCCACGTAGTAGCCCTGTTCGGAAGCGCTGCCGCCCATGAAGGAGGTTACCACGCCTTCGGAGTTCATCAGCGTCAGGGGGCTCCACAGGCCGAAGCCGAGGCCGCGGATATTCATCGGTACCTCATCAGCCTTGCCGTTGTCGTTCGGATCCTGGGTCTTGAATGCCTCGAGCACGTTCTCAAGCTCGTCCCAAGTGGTTGGCATCTCGAGGCCGAGCTTGTCAAGCCAGGTCTTGTTGATGAACATGTGAGTGCCGGAAACCCCGTAACCCTTGCCACGATCAGACGGCAGCATGGCGATTTTGGTTCCGTCGGTCACGTACTTCGCGGCGCTCGGCTGGGCCTTGAGGAACTCCTTGACGTTCGGCATCTTGTCCAGATGCGGCTTCAGATCCTCGAAATAGGTGCTGTACTTGGCCGCATCCACCATGCTGAACAAGCTCAAGCCAATGTCCGGGAATTCACCGGCGGCCATCTTGGCGCTCTTCTGCTGGCCCCACGCGTTGTCGGAGACTTCCTGCCACTTGATGGTGCAGTCGCAGGCGGCTTCCAGATCCTTGGTGTACTGGGTGTCCTGCATCGGATGGTCGGTCACGTTGCGACGAACCAGAATGTTGACAATCGGCTTGCCATTCTCATCTGTGGTGGCCTGCTTGTTGCCGCAGGCGGCAAGCGCCGTGGCCATAGTCGCAACTGCAACGATTGATGCCAACAGGCGAACACTTCTTCGTGCCATGATTAGGCTCCTTCTTCCTTTATGTTTCCTCCTCGCACCGATGTAAGACGCACCTGTACGACCCCGTCAGCCACTTGCCTTGTGACTGTTTCTTTACGGTGGTCAACACTATAAATCGTTAATCGTTTAATGTCAAACGTTAATCGTTTATCTCAATAGTTAACACTCACATTGACCAGTCCACCCAGCGCCGCAAACGTAAACTTCGGCTCCATACTGCCGTTCTCGCAGAACACCGGAATCACCCACATCGCGACACGCCGTTAATCGTATAACGTATGTATCGTCTGTCGTCTGACCGTTGCCAGGCACCAATACCGCCAGAATGGAACAGCTCAGACAAGTCACAAACCTGCATCACGCCATTCATGCTGTTCCATTTCCGGATTCGCGGACTCTCAGGAATCATCGAGTCCGTTGGGCCATGTTCACACGGCCAGACTCTCAACCGCACCGCCGTCGACCCGCACCGGCACCAGCTTCGGTTCTTCCTTGCCGCCCTTGAGCATAAAGGAGAAGACCAGCACGATTGCCACAAGCACCAAACCGAACATATAGCCGTAGCGCGAACCGTCCACGAAGCCCTGCGCGGCATTGGTACCGCCACCGGCCGCATAACCGGTCTGCCCCAGGCCCAGCAGGCAGGTGGCCACAGCGGTGGCGATGGCACCGCACACCTGCTGCATGGTGTTGAGAATGGTGCTGCCATCAGCAGCCATGCGGCCCGGCAACGATTTGAGCGCAGCGGACTGCGCCGACTGCTGGATGAACGGAATGCCCACCATCACGATGATGTGCGCGGCCAAGAACAGCACAACACCCGAGTCAACACCGATGGCAAAGAACAACGCACCACCGATGGCTGCCATCACCACACCGATCCACACGAGCACCCTCGCACCATGACGGTCGAACAGGCGACCGGCCATCAACGTGCACACCGCGTTGACGATGCCGCCGGGCAGCATGAGCAGACCGACGAGCGTAGAGCTCATGCCCAGTCCGCGCTGCAATTCCTGCGGCACCAAGTACATGAACGCCAAAGTGCAGGCGAACGAGCAGCTGACCATGATGGCCGGCGTACGGAACGCCGCAATGCCAAGCGCGCGCAGATCGAGCAACGGATCGGCGATGTGCAGCTGACGGTAAGCGTAGAAAGCAAGTACGACTACGCCGATCACCAGCAAACCGACTACCGCCGCGGAGAAGCCCATATCGCTGATCAGGCTCACGCCGGCCACGAGGCAACCAAAGCCCAACGCCGAGGCGATGATGGATAGGATATCGACCGCCGGGCGCGTGCATTCAATCGGAGTGACGAAGAACGCCGCTATACAGACAATGGCGATGACAGCGACGACCGCAAACAGTGCAAAGATCGCACGCCAACTCAACGCGCCAATCAGCGCGCCGGCCAGGGTGGGGCCGATGACCGGCGCGAACATGACCACCAGGCCGGCCACGCCATTGGCGGCACCGATCCTATACGGTGGAAATACGCGCATGATCGATGCGTACATGGGGGCAGCACGATGCCGGTGCTGATGCCCTGCACGATTCGGCCGGCGAGCAGCACGGGGAAACCGGTGGCCACGGTGCATACCAAGGCACCGACGAGGAAGCAGGTCAGCGCGAACAGCACGAGCGTTTTGGCTTTGATCCATTTGAGCATGAAACCCACGCACGGCAGCACCACGCCAATGGCCAGCATATAGCCGACGACCATCCATTGTGCGGTACCGGAGGATACGGAGAACTCGTCCATCAGATCAGGCAGGGCGATGTTCATGGATGTCTCGGACAGCATGCCGAGAAATGCGCCGATGTACAGGCCGAGCATCACCTTATGCGGATGGTCGAAATGCCTGGTTTCGGAAGCGTTGTGGGGGCTATGGGAATAAGCGGTGCCGGATTCGCCGGCGGGCATGATGTTATCGGAAGTTGTCTGGATAGCGGACAACGGAACCTCTCTCGGATTGTCTCTTCAGATTGCCGTCGCGCGAAAATGTCGTTACGCCCCTAACGTCCGGGCCAACGACGGCAATAAAAAACGCATGGTGTCTGCCATGTGATTTCGGCAGACGCCATGCGATTTTCAAAACAATCCGTCACCGTAATACGATTCAAGATTCTTCGTAAGTCCGCCCCGCGTGTCGCGGGATAAAACGAAGCTCCCTCGTCAGAGGGAGCTCAGATGCGGGCTCAGGCCTCACGCGAAGCGCTCGGAGCGGCATAAGCCGCGAGGGCGCGCGGAGCGTGGAAGCCCTGCTTTTCGAACTCGTCGGCAATCTTCTGGGCGACTTCCTGAGAACGGCCCTTGTCCACCAACGCGATGATGGAGCCGCCGAAGCCGCCGCCGGTCATACGCGCACCGTAGGCACCGTTCTTGCGGGCCACGTCCACGGCGATGTCCAGCTCGGGCACAGTGACCTCGTAGTCGGCGGCCAGCGAATCGTGGGAAGCGTTGAACAGACGGCCCGCGGCCTTGATGTCGCCCTGAGCGAAGGCACGCACGAAGGAACGCACGCGCTCGATTTCGGTGACGACGTGGCGCACGCGCTTCTTCATGGTCTCATCAGGCAGGGCGTCAAGCGTTTCCTTGAGGGCCTGGAACTGGTCATCGGCCTTGGAGATGCCGTCGGCGGTAACGCGCAGGTTGGCCACACCGAGAATCTTGGCGGCTTCCTCGCAGGTGGCGCGACGCTGAGCGTACTGGCCATCGTTGAGCTGGTGCGGAGCCTGGGTATCGACCACAAGCAGCTCGAGGTTGTACTTGTCGAGGTCGAACTCCTGCTGGGAGACGTTCTCCAGCGGGGTCAGCTCCGGGCGGCAGTCAAGCAGCAGCGCGTGGCCGGCGGTGCAACGCATGGAAGCGTTCTGGTCAAGACCGCCGGTGGAGGCACCGGCCATCTCGTTCTCGGACTTGATGGCGGCGTTGATGAGGGTCACACGGCCGGCGTCGGAATCGCCGTAGCCAAGGCCGTACACGTCGTCCAGAGCCAGAGCGGTGGAGCAGGTCATGGCGGCGGAGGAGCTCAGGCCGGAGCCCAGCGGCACGCAGGAGACGAAGGCGGCGTCAAAGCCCTTGACCTTGTCGAAACCAGCCTGACGCAGCGCCCAGGCCACACCGGTCGGGTAGGCGGACCAGCCGTCCACGCCACGGGCCTTGAGGCCATCGAGATCAGCTTCGGCGACCTTGTCGGGAGCCACGTCGGAGACGACGCGAACCTTGGTGTCTTCGCGCGGCTTCAGGGCGATGAAAGTGCGGTGCGGCAGTGCGATCGGCAGGCACAGGCCGGCGTTGTAATCGGTGTGCTCACCGATCAGGTTCACACGGCCCGGAGCAGCCCACACGCCCTCGGGCGCAGCGCCGTAGGTGTCGACGAACAGCTTGGTAGCTTGCGAGACGCCTTCCTCATGGGTCAGCGGCTCAATGAATTCAACAGCAGTCATTGATGTTTTCTTTCTATCAGTCGGCGATGTCGATGGAGCCGAGCTCGTGGAAGCGCTTGGCGATGAGTTCCGGCGTGGTGTCGGAGATCCAGGCGGCCATGCCGGATTCGGAGCCGGCGAGGTACTTGATCTTGTTGGCGGCGCGGCGGAAGGAGAAGAACTGCAGGTTCAGGCGGTAGTTCTCGCGGCGGGCGTCGTGGATCGGGGCCTGGTGCCAGGCGGCGATGTATGGCAGGTCCATGCCCTTGCCGTCGCCCTTGTCGAAGAAGGCGTTGCCGCGCTTCAGGAGGTGCGAGTACATGGAGGCGAGGTCCCAGCGCTCTTCGTCGTTGAGCTGGTCGAGGGTGAGCACGTCGCGCACCGGAGCCACGTGGACCTCGAGGGGCCAACGGGCGGCGGCCGGCACGTAGGCGACCCAGCTGTGGTTGCGCATCACGATGCGTTCGCCGGCTTCGAGCTCGGCGTTCATGATGTCCTTCAAGAGGTTGCCACCGGTCTTCTCGTGGTAGGCCTCGGTGTGCTGGAGTTCCTTCTCCATCTTCGGGGCGATGAACGGGTAGCAGTAGACCTGGCCGTGCGGGTGAGCGAGGGAGACGCCGATTTCCTGACCGTGGTTCTCGAACGGGAAGATCTGCTCGATGCCTTCCATCTTGGAGATTTCGGCGGTACGGAAGGCCCAAGCCTCAACCACGGTGCGCAGGCGGGAGACCGGCAGATCGGCCGGCAGGCCGTCCTCGTTCGGGTCGAAGCAGATGACTTCGCAGCGGCCGGCGGCGAGCTTCTTCTCCCACAGCGGGTTGCCGTCAACGTAGGTCACGTCCTCGGAGACGCCGGGCACGCGCACCATCGAGGGGAAGCGGTTCTCGAACACCACGACGTTGTAGTCGGTGTCCGGCACTTCGCCGTCCTGGTACGGGTCACCGGGCTTGCGGGCGGCCAGCGGGTTGCCCTTGGCGGTAGCGCCGGGGCCGGCGGTGATCGGGCGGTTCATACGGGCGGTGGCCATCGGGATCCAGTCGCCGGTCAGCGGGTCGCGGCGCATCTGCGGGGCGGCGTACGGCACTTCGTTGCCGTCGGCGTCCAGGTGCGGGGCGAAACGGTAGTCCAGCGGGCGCGGGTCCTTGAGCTCGCGGGTCTTGGCACCGGAGACGAACTCGGGGTCGTCGTCCAGGTAGAAGAAGTCACGACCGTCGGCAAGCGTCGTCGGCGTGATGCGGATGTGCTCCTTCGCATACTCCCCGGGGGTGTAGTTGGCGAAATCAGCCATGGGTTTACTCACTTTCCTCAATGGTCTCGCTCTGGTGGGCCAGCACGAGTTCCTTTACCAAATCCTTGGTTTTGGCGGCGGAGTCGGGATCGAGCCCGTCGTCAGTAATGACCGTGTCCACCTGGTCGAAGCGCGCAAACAGCGACAGCGATGTGCAGCTCCACTTGGTGTGATCGGTCAAAACTATGGTGCGATCGGCAATGTCCATCATCGCCATATCGGTTGCGGCTTCCAGCGAATTTGGCATCAGGAAGCCACGGGGAATCGACACCGAGTGGGTGCCGAGGAATACGGTGTTGACACGCAGCGAGGCGACGACCTTGTCCGCGATCGGGCCGACAAGCGAGTTCGATCGGGTGATCACGCCGCCGGTGACGATCACCTCCACATCCTTGGATTCGAGGGCCTGGACCAGCTCGGCCACGGGAATCGAATTGGTGAGGATGGTGATGCCGCTGGACTGCTGCGATTCGAGCAGATGCTGGGCGAAGACATAGGCCGTGGTGCCGCCGCCGATGGCGATTACATCGCCGGGAGCCACATATTTGACGGCTTCCTGGGCGATGGCGTCCTTCAGGCCAATATCCATCTGGGACTTGACGGAGAACAGGGGTTCGCTGAGCAAGGTACTGGTAGTCACCGCGCCGCCATGGACGCGCTTCAACAGTCCCTTGTCGGCAAGTTCGGCGATATCGCGGCGGATGGTCATCGCCGACACACCCAGTTCCTTCGATAGCGCCGTAATGCGCACTGCCCCGCGTGTGCGCAACCTGCTCAAGATGAGGTGCTGACGTTGTGACGAAATCATGCGAACATTATCGCACACAAAAGCTCACAAACCAAACCGGCTTGAGCGTTTTGGGGACAATTTCTCGAAAATTCCGGGCAATTCAGGTGTCATTTCCACAAAACCGCGCAAAATCGCACATTGCGCGAATCGATATTCTCACAGCGGTAGCCCCCTTCCCCAATTCGCCTAGGCAGGAATCGCCTAGCCGCACCGGCCCAAGCGTGAGACAATAGGCGGTATGACTTACGTTTCTGAAAGCTTCTGGCACGACGCCGTCAACAAAGCCACCACCGATCTGTTCACCTTCGGCTACAAACACATCATCAAACCGAACTTCGTGTTCAACCACCGCCCCGATGAGGCACACGATCAGATGATCGAGTTCTGCCACGTCGTCAAGAACGTCCCGCCGCTGCTGCTCGCCGAGCAGCTGATGCTCGACTACACCGACCCCATTCTGGAAACGAATGTGATGGGCGTCGATTTCACCAACCCGTTCGGCCTGTCCGCCGGCCTCGACAAGAACTGCGACATGCCCGTGGTGCTGGACCATGCCGGCTTCGGTTTTGAAACCGTAGGCTCCACCACCTCGCGTCCCTGCCCGGGCAACGCCAAGCCGTGGTTCCACCGTCTGCCTGAATACGATTCGATGATGGTGCACGTCGGCCTCGCCAACATCGGTTCGGACAAGGTCATCGAGCGCGCCGAGAAGGCTTGGACTCAGGCCCGCCAGATGCAGCTGTCTGTGTCGATCGCCCGCACCAACGACGACCAGTGCGGCGATTTGGACGAAGGCATTGAGGATTACTGCATTTCGATGCGCCGCGCCGCCGGCCGCACCGCGATGGTGGAGGTCAACGTCTCCTGCCCGAACACGCACGTCGGCGAACCGTTCACCGCGACTCCGGAAGCGCTCGACCGTCTGTTTACGGCGCTCGACAAGATCGACCGCCCGCAGCCCACGCTGGTCAAGATGCCGTTGAACAAGCCGTGGGGCGAGTACAAGGAGCTGCTCGATGTGCTGGCCGAGCACAATGTGCAGGGGCTGTCCATCGCCAATCTGCAGAAGGACCGCACCGGCCTCGAGATTCCGCGCGATTGGGAGGGCGGCCTGTCCGGCGGCCCGTGCACCAACGCCAGCACCGAGCTGATTCGCAAGGTGTATAAGGAGTATGGCGACCGGTTCGCCATCGCCGGCATCGGTGGCGTCTTTACCCCCGAGCAAGCCTATGCGAAGATTCGTTCCGGCTCCAGCCTGGTCATGTTCATCAGCTCGCTGATGTACCGAGGCCCGCAGCAGATCACCGTGTTGAAGCGCGGTCTGGCCCAGCTGCTGCGCCGCGACGGATTCGAGCACGTCTCCGACGCCGTCGGCGTGGACGTGGAGTGAACTCACATATTGCCCTATTACCCATGGGGCGGTAAAACCCTCATGGGGCGGTGATTGTCCCATGGGGCGGTTAGCCAAATTTCACATTCCGCAGAATACCGCCGTTTTGGGTTACCGCCCCATGGGAAAGTTACCGCCCCATGAGGATTTAGTACGCACCGGCCACGTATTGCGGGGCGTAGGGGATCTCGGTGGACGGTATGCCCAGCTTGTTGGCTGCACGCAACGGCCAGTATGGATCACGCAATGCGGCGCGGCCAATCTCCACGGCATCGGCTTCGCCATGGGCCAGAATCTTGGCCGCCTGCTTCGGCTTGGTGATAAGACCCACCGCGGTCACCGGAATATCGGCCTTGGCCTTGACCTGCTCGGAGAACGGCACCTGATAGTTCGGCTTGACCGGAATCGACACTCCCGACATGATGCCGCCGGTGGATACGTCCATCACATCGACGCCATGCTCCTTCAGCACCTTGGATAGTGCGATGGTCTGGTCCAAATCCCAACCGCCGGCGGCCCAATCCGTGGCCGAAATGCGCACCAGAACCGGCACGCCCTCAGGGACGGCCCCACGCACGGCATCCACAACCTCGACCAGGAACCGAGAGCGACCGGTCAAATCGCCACCATATTCGTCATCACGCTCATTGCTCAGCGGGTCAAGGAACTGAGAAATCAGATAGCCATGCGCGGCATGAATCTGAATCGCCTGGAAGCCGGCGGCCACCGCACGGCCCGCCGCCACGGCGAACGCGCCGACCAGACCATGAATCTCATCCACGGACAGCGCGCGCGGCGTACGCAACCCACCGAACGCGATTTCAGACGGTGCCATGGTAGGCCAGCCGCCCGCCTCCTCCGGCACGTTCTGACCGTCGTAACCAACGGCAAAGCAACCAGTCGAAGCCTTACGCCCCGCATGGTTGAGCTGGATGGCAGGCACCGCACCCGCCTCGCGAATACCGTCCACGATCCAGCGCCAAGCATCAATCTGCCCGTCTTCCCACAGGCCCAGATCGCACGGCGTGATACGCCCCTCAGGAGCCACGGCGGTGGATTCGACAATCACCATGCCGAATCCGGCGAACGCGCGAGACACGTAATGCTGGTAGTGGAACGGCGTGGGCCTACCATCGCGGGCGAACGACGAATACGTGCACATCGGCGGCAACCAAATACGATTACGCACGGTCACCTCGCGCAGCGTCATTGGCGCAAACAGCCCCGGACGGTCCTTGCTGACTTTCTTATCTGCCTTGCTCACAGCTTCCCTTTCCTCATAATCATCGAACGATTCGCTCGTCTTGCCCGCGCCGGCCCGCTTCTTGGACCGTGCATCGGATTTTGACTTCTTCTTACCGTGCTTACGGTTCTTCGATGCATCCTCGTGCTTGGTCTTCGGCTGCTTGGACTGATCGCCGTCCGAAGACGAAGCCAGCGTCACCGCTTTGAGATCCGGCACGTCGAATCCACGAAAATCAAAATTCTCATGCGTCAGATCGTCGTTGCTCATCGTTCCCCTTTCCGATGCACGTTCATGGCAAATATTCGATGAACGCGATGGCGTTGTCATTAAGTATTGTAAAACGGGCGTCACCTGAAACAGGTAACGCCCGCAAACTACGTAATTTGGGTATCGCAGTCGGCCATGCTACGCAGACTCAGCCGGCATGCAATCACCAAATGTCAAACGCCAATCACCAATCACTGGCCATCATTCGACTGCTCTGAATTGGTGCCCTGGGTTTGGGTGTTGTTTTGCCCAGTGTTCTGCGACTGAGACTGATTGTTGCTGCTCTGCGATTGGCTGTTGCCATTCGTAGTGGTCTGCGGCACGCTGAACGTTCGTCCGCCAATGCCCAGATACTTGCCAGTCGTGGTGTACTTCGAGACGGGCTGGCCGTAATCGTTGTCAATCGGTATTTTCTTCTTGGAAATGTAGCTATTGAAGAAGTTGGTAACGGCCGGAGCCGCGATTGTCGAACCATCCCAATAGCTGTTGTACCGGCCGTTGATGGCAATGTTGGAAATACGGTTGGTGTACGGGTTCTGTGCATCGCCGACCACAGCGAACGCCGCAATCTGATTAGGAATGAACGATCCACCGGACACCGCAAGATCCTCACTGGTACCGGTCTTACCAAACGACTTACGCCCGTCAGCCAATCTGAATGACCAACCGGCACCATCCGGCCGCACCGTACCTTGGTTCAGGGTATAAGCGAGTGTTTGGATGATGTCCTTATCCACCGCCTGATGGCAGTTCGCGGATGGAACCTTGAGATCGTTGCCGTCCTTATCGGTCACCTTGCTGATGGCAATCGGGTTGCATTGCACACCATTCGAGGCGTATACGGCGAAGATGCTCGCCATGGTCAGCGGGGACACATTCACCGAGCCGATCATCATGGATGGTGTATACACCTGGGTTTTGTCGATGGTCTCACCCGTGGCGGCGTCATGGTATCCCAGTTCAGTCGCGGTGTCCGCCACCTTGCACAGTTTGAGGATGGCACCCATGGAAGCCTGAGTAGTGTTATGCGAACGGACCAGACCGAGGAATGGGCTTTCCGGGTTCACTGTACCTGCGCCCATGGCGTTCGACACGTTCCACGAATCGGCACCGCCCGAATAGTTACTGCAGGCGAAGTCCGTAGTGGGGTATGACGTCGAGGTCTGGAGGTTGTCGTTGATGGAATGGCCCGCTTCCATCCACGCAATCAGGTTGATCGGCTTCCAGGACGAACCGATGGTCCAACCAGAACCACCGCCATCCGCCAAATCGACGGCATAGTTCTGGCTCGTCCTGGTGGGATCGTTCGCGGCTGCCGGAGTGGCGTCATAGTAACGATTCAGGCCAAAGCTCAGCACTTCGCCGGTTCCCGGTTTGACTGCGGCCATGGCTATCTCCATGCCGCTGGGATCGTCCGGTGGAATGGTATTACGCGCGGTCTCCATCATCGTGGAATTCGCTTCCACATCCAGCGTGGTGACGATTTTCAGGCCACCCTCCTGCAGCAGCTTGTTACGCTCGGCACGAGTCTTGCCGAATTCTTCGGAGTTCTGGATGCGATGCACCACAAAATCGCAGAAGTACGCGTAATCGCCAGTGTCCTGACAGCCGACATTCACGTCCTGTACTTTCAGCGTGTCCTTCAACGGCGTGTTCACAGCTTCGGTGTACTGGTCCTGGGTGATGTATCCTTCCTGCAGCATCAGCTTGAGCACGATATTGCGTTGGTTTTCGCTTTCCTTCTGGTTCTCTTCGACCAGCGGATCGTACAGGCTTGGGTTCTTGGTGATAGCCGCGATGGTGGCGGACTGCACCACGTTCAAATCGGCGGCGGACACGCTGAAGTAGCGCTGGGCCGCGGTTTCCACGCCATACAGGTTGTTGCCGAACTGGGCGATGTTCAAATAGCCCTGCAGAATCTCGGCCTTGGAATACTTCTTTTCCATCTGCACGGAAATCAGCATCTCGCGAATCTTACGGGCGATGGTGTCTTCAGTGGCATGGTACTGGGCGATCGAATCGTCATCCTCGATCGCCTGCATCAGCAGCACGTTCTTGACGTACTGCTGGGTCAGCGACGAACCACCCTGCTGGGAGCCTTTGACGAGGTAGGTCTGCACGAACGCACGCATCACGCCTTGCACATCGACGCCGGCGTGAGTCCAGAATCGACGGTCTTCGCGCGCCACCACTGCCTGCTGCATGGTTTTGGAAATCTTCTTCAGCGGCACGACGATACGGTTTTGGTTGTAGAACGTCGCGATAACGGTGGAACCGTCTCGCGCGTACATCGTCGACTTCTGGGGCAGACTAGTCACGTCGAAGTCCACGTTTTCTACCTTGAGCGACGGAATCACCGCTTTGGCGGCTTTATTGGCACCGACCACACCCGGTACAAACAACACGCTGGCCGCCACGCCACCGCAGACGGCAAGCATGATATAGGCCAAGAGGAGAACAAGCACACGTTGGAGAGTGAGGGACTTCTTTTTGGGCATGGGCCCCATTCTAAATGGGGTGCCCTACCAACCGGGCTTACGGTCAGCTCCCGTGAACATATCATCACAAGAATCGCACTAGCGTAACATTGGCTGGAAGTCAGCCGAACGGTCAGCGCCGCGAGCGTCGAATCAGCATACCTGGCTGGAAGATGATGATCGATCGGCCGTCACGTGCGATCCATCCGCGGTTGGAAAAGTCCATCAACGCCTTGTTCACGGTCTCACGACTGGAGCCCACCAGTTGGGCCAGCTCTTCCTGAGTCAGGTCATGCGGCACTTTGAGGCCCTGTTCCACCGGCTCGCCGAAACGTGAGCCCAAGTTGAGCAATGTCTTGGCCAGACGCGCCGGCACATCCATGAATACCAAGTCGGAGATGCGTTCGTTGTTGCCGCGCTGGCGGTTGGCCATGACCTGCAACATGTCGATGGCCACACGCGGATGCTCATCAAGCCATGCGAACAGGGCATCATGCTCCAGCCAGACCACGCGCGTGCCATGGCTCATGGACACCGCGGACGCGGTGCGCGGGCCACCATGAGGGTCGAATACCGGAATCTCGCCAAGCACTTCGCCCGGCGCGTGGATGGACAGCAGCTGCACGCGGTCATCGGAAGAAGTGCGAATCAGCTTGACGCGCCCCTGCTCCAGTAAATACATGCGCTGATCGGTATCGCCTTCGGAGAAGATATAGTCGCCTTTATCGAACGTCGCATGCTTCAAATGCGGCAACAGCTCCTCGGCTTCGGCTGGCGATACCTGCTTGAACAATGCCGTATGCAACAGGATGTTTTCCTCGTCAGCAAAAGCGTTTGGCGTTTCCAAGCTCATCGCACCATCCTTATTGTCCTATGACCGTCGTCGCCCATCCGTCATATTGTAACGCGCCCCCACAGGTTTCGTCAGGAGCATGCCCTCATTCGTCACTTCATGTGTGGCACGATCCGATAGCCGTACGGCATGCTGACGAATGCGTTACCGCGAAAAACGGCACTGTCGCGGTTACCGCGCTCGCCCATGACAAAACCGCGCACGGCCACCGGCAAAATCGTATACGGCCATCGGTGAAATCACGCCGCAAACCAGTCAATAAGGTGCTCGACGATGTGTTCGCGGCTGAGACCCGTCTGGCTTTTCATCGGGTCCACGCGTTTGACCGCTGATTTCACCGCTTTGTCTGACATCTTCTCGCGACTGGTGTTGAGCACACGGCTCATCTTGGCCGCATCGATGTCATACGCCATGGTCACATGGTGCAGCACCGCGCCGCCTGAGCCTACGGGGAAGCGCCGCTGCGCCGCTCCCCCGATCTTGCCGTACTGCGAGGCGATATCATTGAGGCCCGCGAACCGCACATCCAAGCCAAGTTCGCGCAGCGCTTCGACCAGCCACCAGTCACAGAGCCGGTAGGATTCTTCGATGCTTACGCCCTGAACGAAATCGAGCGGCGCATACAGAGAATAGGTAATGGTGTTGCCCGGTTCGATAAACATCGCTCCGCCACCCGTGCAACGGCGTACCACGTCGAAGCCGAGCTGCTTGGCAATGTCCAGATTCACCTCGTCCTGGGCCGATTGGAAACGGCCGATGACCACAGCCGGGCCCGCCCACTCCCATAATCGGATGGTCGGCTGTCGTGTTCCTGCTGCGACTTCACGCGCCCAGGTCTCGTCAATGGCCATTTGCTCGTCCGGAGTACGCGGATGGTCGTGGATCACGGTGAGTTGAGGCTTGAGGGCGTTCCAGCGCTCCCGGTATTCAGAGCTTTTGTCGGGCTGCTTGGTTTGTGTATTGATGGATGCTGGGATGTTCGGCGCATCGGGGCTGCCCACCCCCACCCGCTGAGCTGGAGCCCCCGCCAGCGGGGGCAAGTTGCTGCTTACGGCTCGGCTGTATGCGGTTTTGATGGCAATTTCATCTGTGCCGATAATTTGGCAACTAGGATGGGCGTCCAATACGGACCGCAATGAATCATCGCTAATTAGAGCTCGTTCCAGGTCATGCAACAAAGCATGAGATTCGGCATCCGAAACTGATTCAATAAAGAAATCACCGCTGATATGGCATGACTGTGCGGTGCCGTCATCATCGACGGATACGGTCACGGCGACTAGTTTGCTGCCAACGGTTTTGCATTCCCCATGTCGCATTTGCATGCAACTCAGTATAGAGAGTTTTCTGGCTCCCCTCAGCGAGGGGAGCCAAGTTTGAGGTCACATGCGGGCCAGAATGTCCTTGCCGACCTGGTCGGTGGAGCGCACGGTGGAGCCGAGCTCCTCGATGTCCGCTTCGACGGCGGTATGGATCTTCTTGGCCGCATCATCAAAGCCGAGATGCTCGAGCAGCATGGCGGCGGAGAGGATGGCGGCGGTCGGGTTGGCCTTGTTCTGACCGGCGATGTCCGGAGCGGAACCGTGAATCGGCTCGAACATGGACGGGAACTCGTCGGAGGCGTTGATGCAGCCGGAGGCGGAGTAGCCCACGCCGCCCACCACGGAGCCGGCCTCATCGGTCAGAATGTCGCCAAAGAGGTTGTCGGTGAGAATCACATCGAAACGGCTCGGGTCGGAGACCAGGAAGATGGTGGCCGCATCAATGTGCTGGTAGTCGTGGGTGACCTCAGGGTATTCCTCGCCGACCTTGTCGACGATGCGCTGCCACATATCACCGGCGTTGACGAGCACGTTCTTCTTGTGCACCAGGGTGACGTGCTTCTTGCGCTTCATAGCGAGCTTGAAGGCGTAACGCACCACACGCTCCACACCGTATGCGGTGTTGATGGACACCTCGGTGGCCACCTCCTGCGGGGTGTTGCGGCGCACCGCGCCGCCGGCACCGCAGTACAGACCTTCGGTGCCTTCACGTACCACCACGAAGTCGATGTCGCCGGGGTTGGCGAGCGGCGAGGTGACGCCCTTGTACAGCTTGGAGGGGCGCAGGTTCACGTACTGGTCGAGGTCGAAGCGGAGCTTGAGCAGCAGGCCGCGTTCCAGAATGCCGGCCTTGATGCGCGGATCGCCCACGGCACCGAGCAGAATCGCGTCGTTGGCCTTGATGCGCTCCTCTTCGTCCTCGGGCAGGATCGCACCATCGCGCAGATAGCGCTCGGCACCCAAGTCGAAGTTCTCGTACTCGAAGTCAGCTACGCCTTCAGCGGCCTTTTCCAAAGCCTTCTGAGCCCACGGAGTGACTTCCTTGCCAATACCGTCGCCGGGAATAACGGCGATTTTATATGTCTTTGCCATAGTTCAAGGAGCCTACTCGCGCTATCACCTGCCGGCCCGAACCCGCTCAGCTAGTGGACATGGCCTAATGAGCGAGCCCCATCACATCCATGCACCAAGCGTTCTCATAGGAAACCTCTTCCCATTGCTTGTAACGCCCGGATAGACCGCCGTGACCGGCCTCGACCTCAATCTTGGCCACCGCGTCCACGCCGGCGGACTGCAAACGGGCCAGCCATTTGAGCGGCTCGACGTACAGCACGCGGGTGTCGTTCATCGAGGTGGTAATGAAGATTCTCGGGAATTGCGCGGCGGCGACCGCGCCGGTGGCAGCCCCATCAGCACTGCCGTCACCGGCAGCCTCGTCGTTGCCGCCCTCGAGCACGGCGACCGGCACATTCTCGTATGGCGTGTACGACTTCATGTACTGATACACCTCAGGGTCATGCAACGGGTCTCCCCATTCGTCCCATTCGGTGACGGTCAACGGCAAGTCCGGGTCAAGAATGGAGGTCAACGCGTCCACGAACGGCACATCCGCCTCAACACCGGCGTAGCATTCGGGCGCCATATTGGCAATCGCGCCCATCAGCAGGCCGCCAGCGGATCCGCCGTTGGCCACGGTGCGCCAAGCATCAGCCAAATGCGCCTTCTGCAGCGCGCGTGTGGCGTCCACGAAGTCCTCAAAGGAATGCTTCTTGTTCAGTCTGCGCCCCTGCTCATACCAGGCGCGTCCCATTTCGCCGCCGCCACGAATATGCGGCACGGCGTACAGCACACCGCGATCCAACATGCTCAGACGAGAGACCGAGAACCCCGGATCGGAGGAAATCTCGTATGCACCATATCCGGTAATGAACATCGGCGAATCCTGCGCCGGGCAATCGCGGTGCCAGACGAGGGAAACAGGAATGCGTTCGCCGTCGCGCGCGGTAATCCACACACGGCGTTCCATGTAATCGCGTGGATTGAAGTTGCCCAACACGGTGGCTCGCTTCAGCAGCGCATCTTCACCGGTGGCGGGATCGATTTCGTGCAACTCGCCCGGGCGGGTGTAGCTGGCGAACGAGTAGCGCATGCGCGGCGCCTCATACGAGGGGTTGCCGCCGACGCCGATGGTGTACAAGCGCCGGGTCTCACCGGGCAGGTGGTCGTCGCTAGCACCATCGGAAGATGACGTGTGATCCGTGGGGGCCTCATCTTCGGTCCACAAGATTTCGCCATGATCGCCGGTGAAGTTTTCGCGATCGTCGGCAACCATGTCCCAGTCGTCCTCCAGGGCAGGCGGCAGCAATTCCGTAAACCGCCACGGCCGTCCGGCCAGGAAGTCGGCGGCAGCCGCGCTCTTGGTCATGTATGCCACGTGCGGCTGGCCGTCGGCACGGTAGCTCAGGGACACAAAGTTGCGATGCAACGCGATGCCTTCGATGCCCAGACCGTGGGCACCCTGCAATATCGCCGGATTGACGGCGTTGAAGTATGCCTCGGTAATCGGCTTATCCGGCTCACCATGTTCACAGCCGTACGGCGACCCGGCGGCAATGCACACGCCTTCGCCGAGTCGGTACGGCGGCTCATGGCCACGCATGTCAATGACGTCGATTTCGAAATTCGGATTGGCAGCGTTGTGATAGACCACGGCGAGTGGCACATCCGCACCGTTCTCCCCCGCGCCTTCAAAACAGGCAAAGCTCACATCATATTCAATATCGTTCTGACGCGGAATGAAAGCTTGGAATTCGCCTTCAGGCGTGGCCACCGGCAGCATCAGCACTTCGGTGGTGGTTTTGGAACCGGTGCCGATCACGATATTGCGCTCATCAAAACTGATGCCAACGCCCACCCAGAACCGTTCATCGGTTTCTCGGTACACGCACACATCCGATTCGACCGCCGTGCCAACACGATGACGCCACACAGCGAGCGGCCGCCAGGAATCGTCCAATTCCACCCAGAACACCCATTGGCCGTCCGGCGTGAAGCATGCGCTGCCAATGCCGGTGAACTGTTCGGGCAGTTCGCTGACCGGCTCCCCGGTCTCCAGCCCGGCAAGGTCGCGAATGCGGAAATCATATCGCTCGTCTCCCGCAACATCCACGCCGTACAGCATCCAACGGCCGTCCTTGCTCAGATCCAAGCCGCCGAGCCGGAAGAAGTCATGCCCCTCGGATTCCTTGTTCGCATCAAAAACGACCTGTTCACCGGGCATGGAGCCGGGCGCGCCTTGCGGATCCACGACCGGCGGGTCCCAGTCATCGGCATCGCGCACGGGGATGCGGCATTGCACGCCATACTGTTTGCCCTGCTGCGTGCGGGTGAAGTACCAGTAATCATTGACGCGCGTGGGAACCGACATATCAGTCTCTTCCACATGCGATTTCAGCTCTTCAAACAACGTATGCCGGAAATCCGCCAGATGCGCCATGCGACGCTCGCAGTACTGGTTTTCGGCAGCTACGTAGCTGCGCACATCATCGGAGTCTTTGTCTCGCATCCACTCGTAATCGTCTTCGAAAACGTCACCGTGGAATTCGCGGCGCTTCGGCTCGCGCTTGGCGTAAGGCGGCATCGCGGCCGCGGCGTTTGTGCTCTCGTCAGTCATACCACGCGATTATAGGCGAGGCACCGCACCGGGACGCATTCAGTGTTCATCACGCCGCGCCTATCGCAACACCGTCTTCAGATACGGCAGCATGGTCTTCAGAATGTTCGAGCCGGTGGTGCCGGTGAATACTGGCACATCGGTTACCGGAGTCGGCTGGGTCGAGGTGAGCCCCGTCACCGACGCCAATCCGGTTGATTCGCGCGGGCTCAACTCACGAATGACGATCGCCAGTACACGTCCGGGATATCTGCGGGCGATGGTGGCGTACGTGGTCGGGTCTTTCTGCCCGTCATCGCCCACCAGAATGAACTTCATGTCTGGGAAGTCGGCCATAAGTTGTTCGGCAAACTCAAGTTTGTGCTGGGGGCCGGTGGGTACGAAGGTCTTGGGCCTCGGGTCGAGGTCGCGCAGCAGCAGCGGGCCTTCGGGAAAACCATGGTCAGTGATGAAGTTGCGAATCGAACTCTCCACATTCCAGGGCGATGTCGAAAGATAGAAGAACGGTGCGCCGGGGAACAAGTCGGCGATGCGGGTGAACAGCACGCTCATGCCCGGCACGGAGGCTTTCTTCTTGGGGTCGAGGAACAGCAGGTTGTACGCGGCCTTCCATGGCACCGGGGCCTGCGTGATCATGATGGTGTCGTCCACATCGGAGATGATGCCGACTTTGGCACTGGCGGGGATGGTGTACAGGTTGGCGCTCACGGGTTTGCGGTTGGCCACGCTGTAGGAGACGCGATGGATGCCGGGCACCAGACGATGCTCGGCCACGAGGTCGAGATATCCGGCGGAATCGGAGATGGCGTATTCGCTGCCGAGATCGCGCGTGCGGTCCACCTTGTCATAGACCTCGGAGACGCCGATCTGCACGGTGTTGAGCGGCATGCCATCAATGCTGGCCTGCACGTGGGTGCGCGGCGCGGGTATGGCAAGCATGCCGCGGATGCCGCGGATCAGTTCGCCGGATTGCGCGTGCCTGGGGGCGTATACCGTGCGGCAGATCAGACGCGAGTAATCGCCTGTACCATAACCCACATAGGGTTCCACTCGCGGATACCAGTCCCATTGGCGCACCACCTGAGTGGAGATGCGTGACCATACACCGAACACGCGGGTGACGGCACGACGTATGAATCGGGTGATCGGCGGCTTGACTTCGATGCGCTCACGCTTGGAGGGGGTGTCGAACGTCGTGGCAGCCTTGCGTGCGGGAATCGGCACGGTGGGCATGTCATCGGAATGCTCAGCATTGCTGGCATTGTCGACGCCATTGGCGGATGCCTTGACGTCAGAGACTGGCGCGGTGGCGGACAGCGCTGCATTGCGAGCAGCAGCATCCCAAGGCAGTCGCTTGCCTGCCGCCTCAAAATCCTCGCGTGGGCTTCTCATAGACACCAATATAGGCCATACGCCTCATTTTTCTTGGCTCCCCTCAGAGAGGGGAGCTCAAAAGGAACTACCGCACGACCTTCGCGTATTCGTCGGCGCTCAGCAGCTCCGGCTCATCGTCGTCAAGCTCGACCTTCAGCAGCCAGCCTTCGCCGTACGGATCGCCGTTGACCACGGACGGGTCGTCCGCCACGTCACGGTTCACATACTTGACCGTACCCGCCACGGGGCTGATCAGCGGCTGGACGGCCTTGGAGGATTCAAGCTCCACGATCTCGTCGCCGGCCTCCACACGGGCGCCAGGCTCAGGCAGATCCACGAACACAAGTTCGCCAAGCTGGTCGGCGGCGTATTCGGTGATGCCGATGATTGCGGGGTCGACCGAACGGTCCACCCACGCATGCTCCTCGGAGTATTCGAGATGGTCGGGAATGTCGAGGTTCAGCGGCTGTTCGTTTTCGTTGTCATCACTCATAGTCATAAGCCTAACCTATCTTCGCGGTCCGTCACAGCTCGCGACCGAGCCATTCCTCAATCATGTAGCGGGCGATGGTGGCGCGGCCCGGCGCCGCCATACGGCCGGCGATGAGCTCGGCCGTGTATTCGTCGCGTGTGACCCATCGCGCGGTCATGGTCTCCTCGCCGTCCACACGCGCGTCGGTGGTGATCGCATGTGCCTTGAACGCCATCATCAGCGAAGCCGGGAACGGCCACGGCTGCGAGCCCAGGTACCGCACCTCGCCGAGCTTGATGCCGGTCTCTTCCATGGCCTCGCGGCGGCAGGCGTGTTCAAGGTTCTCCCCCGCCTCCACAAATCCGGCGGACACCGAATACAGCCTCGAATCCTTCCATGCCGCGTTGTGTTGCAGCAGCAGACGGTCGTGCCCGTCCACGATGGCGGTGATGACCGCCGGCTCCACGCGCGGGAACAGCACACGGTTGCCGTCCGCCTCGTTGGTGCATCGCTGCGCCCATCCGGCGAGCGCCGGCCGGACCGCCGCGCCACAGGTGGGGCAGAACCGCTGGCGGCTGTGCCAGATGCTTAAGGTGATGGCACTGGTGGCTTGCCCAGCCTCGCGCGCGTTGGAGTGAGGGGCGAATCCGCGCAGGTCCACCCAGTCGAACCGGGTCACGGCCTGTTGCAGCAGCGTGGGTTTCGGGGCCAAGGGCTGTACGGACGCGCCGACCGAATCATCGAAGGCATCGTCCGCACCTTGCCCGGCCGAATCCGGTACACCGAGCGGCCCGGCGATTTTGGCTGCGGCTACGCCGCCATTGCCCTTGGCGTTTCCCGACTGCCGTATTCCGGCGGCAGCACCTCCGCTGATGCCGTTCTTGCCCAGCGCGCCGTCCACAGTGCCGGAATCCTGGGTGCCAAGCACGCCGCCGACGGCACCGCCAACACCGGCAATCCCGCCAACACCGGGAACGCCGGCTTCCGGCACGCGCGTGATATCCACGGCGACCACGGATTCGCCGCGCGCCCCGACATAGGAGCCAAGGAACATGGCGACCGCTTCGGGGTAGCGTGCCAGTTCGGCGGACACATAGGCGCCCGGCAACGTGGCGAGCCGCATTTTCACGTTCTCATAGTCCACGAGCTCGCCTTGGCCGCGCGGTACGGCGACGAGTCCGCCGCGCGTAAGCACGACTTTGGTGGTCGGCTCGGCCAACAGCTCGTCGATCAGGCCGGGTTCGCTTCGCCGGTCCACCTGATAGTCGATGTCACCTTGTGCGAGCGGCAGGAACGGCAGCGCATGGGTCAGCGCCAGAGGCGAGAAATGAATGTCAGCGGTCATCGAGGTCTCCTATGCGTTCTTCTGCGCGCTCTGCACGCGCTTGACGAGCGAGAGCAGTGCTCGCGCCACGGTATCCGGATGTTCGACGGCACTGAAATGGCCGCAGTCCGGAATATCGATGAATTCAGCGCCGGTGATTCGTTCGGCGAGCGGACGCATCACACTCGGATTGCTGGAGGGGTCCAGTTCGCCGGATACCACCAGGCTCGGTGCGCTGATCGTTTCCGGCACCGCCCCCAGTTCAGGACGTCCGTAGGTCATGCGCTGACGCCAAGCCAGACCAGCCGGGTTCTGTTCGTTGATCCAGCCGGTCATGGTCGCGATGAATTCAGGAGTCTTCTTGACGGTGGAATCGCCATCGGCCGGCTGCGCGAAGTGCATCACCGGTTCGACCGAGTTCGTCTGTTCGGCGGCGTCCGCCATCTTCAGTCGGTTCTCTCCGCCCACGCCGTCGGACGCGGCCATCGTGTCGCACAAGGCCAGTCCGGCCACCGTTTCGGGGTACAGGCGCTGGATGTCCATCGCCACGTAGCCGCCCATCGACAGCCCGACCCAAATCGCCTGCTCATAGCCGGCGGCCTTGATCAGGTCCACGTAGGCTCCGGCCAGGCGATCCAGCGCCTCGCTGTACGCGCCGTTCGCCATGCGGGGGCCCGAATCGGCGTCGCTCGGCACCGGGGATGCGCCGGAGCCGGCCATGTCCGGAGCCCAGATCGGGAAGTCCGGCACGTCGTTCAGGTCGGCGAAGTCGGCGAGCGCCTTCGCGCACACGTCCCACATGCGGTGGTCCACCGGGTAGGCGTTCATCAGCACCACCGGCACGCCTTCGCCGTCGCGGTAGATATGATTGGCCAATTCGATTGCCATGAATTACTCCTTCACATTCGCGCCCCACTGGCGGAGCTGTCGGCACAGTCGGCTGGGAGCGGTCTCAACGCGGACCGCCCTCCGTCGCTACGCGCCATCCCCTCCAACGGAAGGCAAAACAACTGTCAGATTCCGGCCCAGGCCAACGCCTGTCGCACGATGCGCCCATGGCCGTTGACCATCTGCGCCACGAACGTGTCCATTACGTCGCTCTTGGGATCCACCCATTCCACATCCAGCGTCTCATCCTGCGGCTTGCAGTCGCCGGCGATAGGCACCACGTAGCACAGTGCGATGGCGTGCTGGCGCGGATCGTAGTATTCGCTTAGTCCCGGCGTGGGGAAGAATTCGGCCACGGTGAACGGCTGGAGCCCGATCGGCAGCAGCGGCAAGGCGATATCGCCCAGGTCCTTGGCCACATTGCGGGCGATGGCCTCGCGCAACGTCTCGTGGTACAGCACACGGCCGGTGATCAGCGTACGCTCGATCGACCCGTCCTCGGATACGCGCAGCAGCGAGCCCACCTGGGAGATGCGGCCCATCTCATCGGTGCGTACGGGCACGATCTCCACATACGCGATGGGCATCTGATGGCGCGCCCGGTTGATGTCGGACGGCCCCAGCCAGCCCGGCGGGTTGCCGTGACCGGAACCGCCTCCGTGGATGAAGTCCTCGGGCGTGATGTTGTCGAATTCGCCGCGGCCACGGCCGGCATCATAATCGCCCTCGTCGGGCACTTCATCATTCATGACTGGCATGCATCCCATTATTGCGCGCAAAATCACGCCACGCGTCACCTTACAGCGAAATCTTGGGAAACGTTTGGCCGGCGGCGGAAAATACGACACAAATGTTGGGTGGTGCTGGGAAGCTGGTAGCCAGCAGGGAGCCGACGGCCACGAACCGCACGGCCCCAAGCGCCAAGACGTATTGCATGAATAAGGCAATCGCCCGGCGGCCACGCATGAGGGCCGTACGGCGATGCCAAGGAAAACACAAAAGAAGGGAACATCATGGCAACCACCGCCATCACCTCCGCCGATTTCGAGAAGACCATCACCGACAACGAAATCGTGTTCGTTGACTTCTGGGCCACCTGGTGCGGCCCGTGCCGCGCGTTCGGCCCGATTTTCGAGGCGGCCTCCAACGAGCCGGAGAACGCGAACATCGCCTTCGTCAAGGTTGATATCGACGCCAACCAGGATCTGGCCCAGGCCGCCGGCATCCAGGCGGTGCCCACGCTGATGATCGCCAAGCAGGGCGAGGTCATCTTCCAGCAGGCCGGCGCGCTGCAGGCCGCCGATCTCGACGATCTGATCGCCCAGGCCAAGGCACTCGATCTGGCCGCCGCCAAGGCCGCCCAGTCCGGTGCCGACCAGCAGGCCTGAGCCTGATTTTCCTTCATCCACTGCGCCGCCTATCATGGTGGTCAGTGTGAAATCCGATCAAGGAGCGCAATGACGAGACATGCCAAGCCGACCCGTATGCTCAGACCGTTGAACAAGCGCCAGTGGATGAAGATCGCGGCTGTGGTGGCCGCGGCAGGTCTGCTCGGCGCGGCGGGATTGGTGTCGCGCAGTTTCTACCATGCTGATGATGTGAAGCCGATTTCCACCATCACTTCGTTCTCCGCCACCGATTCGGCCGCATCCCGTTCTGCCACTCGTGGCGCAATCAACAGCGCCGACAAGAACACCACGTTCGTTACGGTGAAGATTAATGGCGATTCGCGCGTAGTACTTGGCGAAAAAGCCAACATGACCACCGTCAAGGACGTGCTGGAGACGGGTGATATCACGCTTGACCCGGATGATGCCGTATCTCCCTCGCTGAAATCCAAGGTCACCGAGGCCACCGTGGTCACCATTAATCGCGCGGATGCCGATGTGGAGACCAACGATACCGAGATCGCCTTCAATGAAGTACGCAAGGAGACCAGCAGCCTGCCCAAGGGTCAGGAAAAGGTCGAGACCGAGGGCCAAAAGGGCATTATGGAGACCACCTCGCTGATCAAGCGAGCCGGCGACAAGGTCATCTCTTCCAACGTATTCGCCTCATGGGTCAAGAAGGCCCCGGTGGATAAGGTGATCCTGGTGGGCACTGGTTCCACCGAGTCGCCGTCGTCAGCCGATCTCGGCACCACTGTTCCGGCTGGAGAAGTGCAGTCCTGGGCGCATCAGTATCTGTTGGACAACGGGTATAGCGAAGCGGACTTCACCGCTGCGAACTACATCATCAACCACGAGTCCGGTTGGAGCCCCACCGCCACCAACCCCACGTCTGGTGCTTATGGCTTGGGTCAGGCCTACCCCGGTAGCAAGATGGCTTCCGCCGGTGCGGACTGGCAGACCAACTACAAGACCCAGTTCAAGTGGTTCATCAGCTATTGCGAGCAGCGCTACGGCGGCATCGTCGCAGCGTACAACTACTGGATCGCTCATAACAATTACTGATTGCGATTATTCTCTATGCAAAGAGCCTCTGCCGGTTGATTCCCGGCAGAGGCTCTTTGGTTATGTGGCTCTTCGCATTTTGGTGTGTATGGCGTGTGGTTAGAGGTGGGTTTGGATGGCTTGTCTGAAGCCTCCGGTGTGGAGCAGGCTTCTGGTGATGTAGTTGTCGAGGTTGCGGAAGCCGAGGGCTATGTCCCTGAGGGTCTCGAGCCTGCCGTTGATGGCCTCGGTGGGGCCGTTCGCGCCGTTGGGGTGGTCGAAGAACGCGAACACGTCGCCCATGCGGCGTTTGAGGGTGCGTCCGAGCGTGGCGAGTTCGGGGCATCCGGGCGCACCGCTTTTGACGGCGAGGGATTCGATGAGCTCGGCCATCATGCCCCGTCCCTTGCGCCGGTCCTCGTGCGCGTAGCAGGAGATGATCTTCTGGTACGCGCCGTGCGCGAGGGCGAGCGGCTTGTTCGCGGGGTCGGCGAGCAGATCGTCGGCGCGCGCCTTCTGCCTGTCGGTGCGCAGGGACGCGGTCTTGAGCAGGATCCTCCTGCCCTTGTAGAGCGTCCTTGGTGCCGCGCCGTCCCGTCCGTTCGCGCTGGAGCCGGCAGCGCACCTCGAAAGCCCGCGACGCACGGACCCCAAGGGCCAGCTCTACCGTTCATGGCGGCTCGAGGAACCGC